>JAEEGG010000502.1_pt1 | contig 127095 bp, 93 predicted proteins | sample 9134161 | NCBI WGS metagenome assembly JAEEGG01 (sample SAMN16246543, study PRJNA631951) | gut metagenome | biome: gut microbiome; feature: rumen; material: CR-attached | host: Bos | place: Iran: Karaj | collected 2018-10
CTGACGCTATAGATAGTGGCAAGCTCGCCAGAAGTTTACGTTCTGGTGAACTGAAAGGGATATATGTTCCTGACAGTCTTGCGACAGAGATACGCTCTTTGATAAGATTGAGAGACTCATTGACGAAAGATCAGACTCGCCATAAGAATAGGATTAAGGCTCACCTAAGGTATTTGGGAATTGATATTCCTGAAGAGTTTCAACGCCCAGGGTGTACGTGGACCAATAAGTTTGTCCTATGGTTGAAACGTTTGGATCTGGAGACTGATTACGGGAGGAAGACACTTGATTTATTGATCGCCCAATATGAAGATCTTCGTGCCCAGCAGCTCAAGATGATGAAAGAACTTCGTCTATTGTCAAGGACAGAACGCTTTGAAGAGCCTCTCCGGTATTTGATGAGTGTTCCTGGAATCGGACAACTGGCTGGTTTGACGATAATCTCAGAAGTGGATGACATCGCTCGTTTCAAGGATGCTGCTCATTTCGCCTCCTATGTAGGCATCGTCCCGATGTGCTATTCAAGTGGCGAGCACGATGGAACCGGCAATATCACCGTTCGTCGTCATGCCAAATTGAGATGGCTGATTGTAGAGGCTGCATGGGTGGCATCACGAAAGGACCCTGTTCTGTCCTCTGCATTTGTTGAGTATTGCCGGAAGATGAAACCAAGCAAAGCGATCATTAAGATTGCGCGACGTCTGGTCAATCGTATTTACTTCGTTATGAAGCATCAGCAACCTTATGTCAACTGCTATGTCTCATAATGCAATTGAAATCCTGTCTGGTAAACAGACTTCCCTTGGGAGAGAGTACTTAAATTCGAATGCGGCTTTGGAGTCCGCTTGTTAAAGTTTGTACCTCCCGCCTCAGTAACCTAATGCAGATACTTGCGGCACTGACTACAAATGTCCGCTTTGGGAAGTTTGTTTACCGAGGATTTTTATGAGTCTCACTTGCATCGATCTCTACGAGACCGATGGATTGTTATTGTTTCGCTCCAAATCAAACATTTTTCAAATGCTTGATTTATAGCGATTTATTGAAAAAGCTGAAAATATTTTCAACTTTTATTTGGATTTCAACTGGGAATGGGAATTTACCAGTTGAAGAATCTGCCTACGTGGACATAAAGTAACCAAGCAGCAACGAGCATAGCAAACTTGAAATGACTTCGTCTGAGGGCTTTCAAGTCCTCGGGCGATATGTTTTCGTCATTTTTATGCTCACGATAATCTGCGATAATCGCAATTGTAGCTACAAGAATGACGATGATAAGAAAAACGTTAACGATTATTTTCCAGGTTGCCATAGTATCTACTCCATTAAATATCGTTTTATCTGAAACAAAGATAGGAAATCTTCGAACACACGCCCCAATGGGATATATTAACGTGTTATGGAAGTAGTTGGTATACTGTAAGATACCATATCAGGTGGTCCATAAATAGGCACCATTAGATTAATCAATCAATTGATGATGAAGAGTTTCCATAACACGGCATTGCTACTTAATTCCTCGATTGGCTTCTTCGAGGAAAGCGGCTAGTTCGGTGTTCTGCCGGATCTTCTCCCGGAAGCGTCCTCCGAAACGCTCCGCAAAGGACTCTGCTGTCAGGCCCTTGTAGAAATCGGCGGGCAGGTCGGTCCGGACGACCCCGCCGCCGTTGTTGCTGGCGGCCCAGCCCGGGGTGATGACGTCCTCCAGCAGGTAAGGGCCTTCGTCCGAAAAACACAGGGTTAATCTCGCATACTCGAAACGCTCTTCGTCTCTATGGTCTGCAAGGAAAATGGCTTTATGCAGGTGTTGTTTTTTCATAGCTGAGGAATCTCGCGCTGTCACGAAATATAGCAAAAACCGGAAAACTGTATTAAGCTATTGCCTCCAATCATCTACAACATATAACTCCCCATTGTAAGTAAAGCAGACTTTGCTTTCCTCTCCGGTGAGATAGAGGAACATCTTCTGCCCGGTTTTTGTGTTCTTGAAGTGGCCATAGTTGATTTTGCCAAGGCTCATACCGTTGGTTCTGATCAGATGGTTCAATATGCCCTCTGGCAATTCGGTGATGGAAATATCATCAACAGGAATAAGTTGCGGCTTGCCTATGTACGTGCTCAACTGGATGGTGTCGTTCTCGTTGACCGAGATGCCCTTGGGCCAATAGGCCAGCATTACACCCACCACGACAAGGAAAGTGACAGCGATAATAACGACAGTAACTATCATAGCAGTACGAGGCGATTTAAGAGCCATTGTATAGTGTAAATTCCGATTTGTCTGACACAAAGATAGGAAATCCTCTCATTGCCTCTGCTCTATTGTCATTTCGTAGAAAAACAGGTTGAAATCAACCTGAATTCGTACAAATCACTGTAGAAACAAACTCGATTTCGTACAAAACAGAATAGATAATTACTCTGATTCATGCTTGACATCAAATTAAATGTTGCTGACCAGGCATGCTCAACATAATAATTATTGTTGTCAGGGTGTGATCAGCAATTTAATTGTTGCCGACAAGGTGTTTTCAGGACATTTAAATAACCTTGCTTACAGTATTTAAGGGTAAAAAGATTTCTCGGATTATTCTTTCTGCTTGAAACAGCCTATTGTGACATAGTACTCATGACCAGGATCCAAGCCCTCAATTTCAACGGGAGAATTCAGTGATACCAAATAACGAGTATTTCCTATGATTCCCTCCGATGCAATCCGGGACTTGGCTTTGGTCTTCATATTCAGATCTATTCCACGGTTACCGAACTCCTTCACGACAGTATTGTACAATTTCTCTATCTCTATGAAGGTCGATTCTTTGGTCTGGTCATTAAAAGCAAGGGTTATGTAATAGCAATAACCATAACTGTCCTCGACGAGATTTGTATCGAATTCAAATACAGTCACCTTTAATGGATATCCTTTAAAAGTTTGGTTATATCCTTCATCAATACTGCATGAACTGCTCCATTTTGAATACTTCCATTTAGGGTTCTCCTTGATAAACCTGATCACTTTCGCAGGATCGATGTCCCATAGGGATTCAGATGGGTTCTCGATTATTCCAAGAGGCTTGGATATCAAATCGGAAAGGGTTAATTCCCTTGAATCAGATATCTTGAAAGAAGACGCAGCTTGTCTATCTGTGACCTTGGGAACCTCTACCGGACTAACAGTTTCCGGAGCCTTGGTAACTGGAGCCACCGCTGGTTCGTCATCCCAATAGGTGATGATTCGCTTTATGGATTCGCCGTCTTCATTGGAAAGGATAGTGTAATTGCCGTGAGAATCACGCTCTTTAATTTTATAATTGCCAGTAAAAGATCTATATTCACGTACACTGTGCAAATTCTCATTAACATATTTCCTCAAGCTGGAAAGAATGTCACCACCATTATACAGTTCCTGATTAATGAGTTTGGTCAAATTTTGGGTAATTTTCTCAACACCAAAAAAACTATTGGTCACTGAGTTATTTGCACCCTCGGAAATGACGGACACCCTGGTATCTTCCACCAAGCCGAAAATGTCATCGTCCTCCCATGAAAGGATATAAGAACCTGCCAATTGTTCCCCTTTATACTGGAAACAGTACTCATCTGTCCTATATGAAGACTCCTCGACTTTGAAAACAAGGGGCTGTTGGTTTTTATCCCGTTTAACGTCGGTAATACCAAGAGCCAGGTCTTTCGATTGTCTTGAATCTTCAAACCATGACACCAGTTTCCCGTCCCTTGTGAATGAGACGGTACTAAAATGATGAGGATCATAAGAAGCGGAACCGTCTTCAGCAGAGACGACCTTGCACTCCTTGACATTGCCTTTCAGGCCGAAGGCTGCCGCGTCGTAGTACTGCCGGGCGCTAGCCGGTTCCCTGGAAACAACCGGAGCTTGTACCGGTTTAGTTACTTCCTGTGCAGTCGATGCCGTCTTGGTAACAGGCCTGACAGTCATCCCAATATAGCGGTCTTTTAAGAAGACATACTGCTTCCCGGAAAAATCGTCAAAGTTAAGATGCTCAGAACTATCCGGAAGTGACTCGTCAAGTGTGGAGGTCCAATAATATCCGGAACCTCCTTTCAAAATCGCTTGATTGCCATTGTAATACCCTCCGGCTGGCAAGAATATGCTGTTGCCGTTGATTTTACTCTGTAGCTCGAAGCCTTTCACTCCGTTAACACTGGTCAAATTCCAAGTGCAGTTCGCCTTAAGCTCATTCATTTCCTCTTCGGTGGGCATCCTCCAAGACGATCCCAACTCGACAGAGACCACGTCATCGCCAGGGTCCAGAACTAACTTATTATCAGTATCGTTGTACTTCTTGAGACGGCCTTCTTTTCCAAAAACATAATTGTCCCAAGTATAAGTCGTCTTAGGTGTTGTCTCGCCCCATGCATAATAATTCCCATAATCCTTTTGACTGCTGGCCCCAATATTCCTGTCCGCCCATTTGACTCCTGACGGGAGGCCAAGATCGACAGCCTTTATTCCTGTCGTGTTTGACGTTGTCACTGTTTTCTTTGGAGTTGTTTCGGTTACAGGAGACTTGGGGGCTTGGGTGGGCTTGGCAGAGGTTGGTTCGTCATCCCAATAGGTGATGATCCTTTTGAAAGATTTGCCGGATTTAGTATTGTAGAGAAGAGTATAATTCCCGTGAGAGTCACGTTCTCGAATGATATACCTTTTAATGTAAGCTTGGTATTTATCTAACGAGTGAGAGTCGCAATACGCCGCCAGGATCGGGAAGATGTCTTTCCCGGAATTAAAGCCCTTTTTTATCACGGAATCCAGTTCAGTTGAGCTGTATTCTACCATGAATGATTTAACAGAAAACGAGTCTTTTCCATCATCATGAAAGGTGCAGACCTCCGTGAATTCTATAATATCGATAAAATAATCCAAACAGCTGTTCGAATACCCGGTCAAGGTTCCTCCGCTGTAATGGAATCTGTAGTCTTCACAATCATCGTACAGAAAACCATCCAGCCGGCCACCAGAGCGATCTATCTCAGAAAGATAACTGACACGGTTGATATCTAAATAAGAATCTGACCATCGATCAAGTTTTCCGTCGCTGGTGAATCCTAAAAAGCTGAAGTGATGATCGTCAGATGCAGCCGAACCATCTGCGGCGTCCACGACCTTACATTCCTTGACATTACCTTTCAGCCCGAAAGCAGCGGCGTCATGATACTGTTGGGCGTGAAGGGTTGCGCAGAGAATAAGACCTGTTGCGACAAAAAGAAAGGAAGATGTGAGTTTCATATACATGATTGCTTTGCACAAAAATAGCAAATCCGCCTTTTAAGAAAAAGTGTCGTGTATCTCAACCACGCACAAACACTCAGATTTAAGCCCCCCTCCCATCACGAGATTGGGGATTCAGATTCAAGAGACGCCTCCGGGGCGGTTTCGTGATTTAATATTTCTTTTATATTTGTATCTGCTTTATCAAGCACGTTATCAATATGAAAAGAAAGCTCATATCTTTAATTATCACAGCCCTGGTTTTGTTGGTCTCCATTCCAACCACCGTAAGCGCCCAGGGTGACTTCGAGAAAGGTGTTCAAGCATTTGAGAATAAAGACTATTCCACGGCCCTAAAGTATTTTCTGCCTTACAATGACATTAGTTCCAGGGTAAACTCCGCTCTTTGTTATTATAACCTTGAAGATTATGACAATGCCATTAAGATGGCGATTAAAGCGGATATCCACGAACCAGACATGTTGCGACTCATCGCCGACAGTTGGTATCTCAAGAGCGATTCCGATCAATCGTTTATTCCAACCCTAAATGCGGCTAAATGGTGTGCGATAGCATGGTTCAACGGGGTATATGACGATAGAGCATCTCTAGCGATAAGCAGACTGATTAATTACAAGAACAGCGATGGAACTGCCAACGACTTCAACATTAAAACCGCTAAGGTTATCGCTATTGAGGCCCTTCAGAAAAATCCTAATGACATAAGGGTAAACCAATATATGGGTCTGTTGTATTATGGTTATGAAAAAGGGGAAGATGAACTCACAAATCTCGATAATGCGAAGTATTGGTTTAAAAGGGCATTTTCCCTTGCTGAAAAGAAAGAACGGGAAGGCGATAACAGCTATGATTTTGTCAAATCTTTTTCAAAAGGGATTATTGAGAATCTACTTACTGATGCATCTGAGGCCAGGGCGACGGTCAGGGTGGATAACCTGTCGCAAATAGCGGCGGGAATTCCGAAATATACTTGTAATGGCACCCGGATTGTCAAGGTGACACAAGATTCTTATTTCAAGGAAGATTGCGCTGTCTTCCAGACAAACGCGAATGTGACGGGTGCAAAAGGGAAATTAGTCTTTGCCACACTACACTTGTTTGATGAAAACGGAGAATGGATTACCTCCAACATAGAGAGTGTCTTTGATTCATATACTCCTTCATATGACAATGCGATCTTCGGGTCATTTCAACAGGGTATCTATCCCAAGAATATGCTTCTTAGCGACGGACGTCACAAGGTTTACATGGTCCTTGAAGCCTCTTGCGGTGGAGCCACGATAGGATACTCCGACATTAGAGAAGTGTATATTACCCTCTCGAACGGTAGAATCACTTCGCTCGTTCCGACAGGAGGAGCTATCAGAGGAAATTACTTATAGTAAATGAAAGGGAAATAACCCTTGCCATCTTATTCGTCTTTTATTTTAAGGCGCTCTATGACATCATCGCAGGCATTCAGGATACGCTTGGCATAGAAATACTCGAAGGTTAGTGTCCCCATACAAAGAAGCGCGACGAGAATACCTCTTCTCCACTTCAGTTCGATACTGATACTCATTGAAGTCATATAGATTGTGGCAACAACGACGAATGCGAAGAAAAAGAGACAGATTCCGGTCTCCAGGACGATGTATCGCTCCTTGAACCGACGAAGGGTTTCGGTAGTTGAAAGGATGTCTCCATTGTAGATTTCTTCTTCCCGGACACCTTTATAGGCCCAATATACAGCGGGGATGGAAATTACAGAGAAGAGGATAAGGGAAAGTGTAACCCACCAGGCCATACCTTGCACATAACTCAAGATGACCGCGAGTATGCAACACGCGATTCCAAGCGGGATATTTTTCTTTGAAAGGAACAGCCTTCTCACATCCTTTTTCATCGCGTTTTGCATCAGCTGCTCGTTAATGATCTGCTGCTTGTCGAACCGTTCCTTCAGTGCGGCATAATCCTTCCGCATCTGTTCCAGTTCCTGATTGATATCGAATACTTCTTTGTTCATGTCACGAGTGATTAAAGATTGGACTTTTTTAGTTCTTCCTTGATCCGATGCAACTGGAAAGAAACATTCTTCACCGTAATGCCCATGATGGCGCCGATCTCCTCGTAACTCAGGCCTTCGAGCCAAAGGAGAATGATGGCCCGGTCCACCAGTCCCAGCCGGTTGATGCGGGCATAAAGGCGTTTGGTCTGAAGCGCCCTGTCGTCTGTATCCTCAAACGGGTCTATGTCCAGGCTCAGCGGTATGCGATCTCCCATCAACCGCCTCTTTTTCTTTTCGGCGTTGAGGCAGCAGTTTAGTGCGACCCTGTAAATCCAGGTCCGGACATCGGATTCCGCGCGGAATGAATCGTATCCCTTCCAGAGCCTGATCAGAATCTCCTGGAAGAGGTCGTCAATCTCATCCGTGTCCTTCGAGAACATATAGCACACCGAGTAGATGGTGCTCTTGTGCTCCCGGACCAATTTGGTGAATACTTGTTCCTTGTTGTCCATTTTCAATCGAATCTTCACCCGTTAGACAACATAATTCGAGAAAAACTATAAATAATTCTGCGGGAATTGATTTATTCAGTTGCAGATATAGCTTGTGTGCATTTAACAGTCTTGAATTGACGGAGAGCTTGGGGTACAAAGAACAGTGTTATGGAACTAATTTATATTCAGTTAATTACTATATCAAATGGTAGCTAAATCAGCATCATTTGATTACATAATTATTTCATAATCAACTAGTTGCATAACACGCATTAAATACTCTTTACCACCTGACACGGGTTCCCGACGGCGACAACATTGTCAGGAATATCTTTAGTGACTACGGATCCGGCCCCGATAGTGACGTTGTTTCCGATCTTTACTCCGGGAAGAATTGTTACACTGCCACCAATCCACACGTTGTCCCCGATGGTCACCGGTTCAGCCCATTCTTTCCGGCTATTCCTTTCCAGCGGATCCGTGCTATGACACGCCGTATAAATACTCACGTTAGGACCGATGAAACAATCATCTCCAATGATGACCGGAGCCTCATCAAGCACGGTGAAGTTGAAGTTGGCGAAAAAACGCTTGCCGACACGTATTTGTTTACCGTAATCGCAGTAGAAAGGCTGATTGATAATTATTTTATCATCTCCGATGTGCCCCAGAAGATCCTTCAGTATCGCCAATTTTGAGGCTGAGTCAGAAGGAGCGAGCGCATTATACTTGTGAATAATATCTTTAACAGTCATCAACTCCTCCAGAAGTTGTTGGTCTACAGCTGAATACGGTTGCCCGGCGAGCATCTTTTCCTTTTCTGTCATCAATCCTGCTCCTTTTTATGTCGTCTAATCTCAGAATACATGGCCACAGCCAGAAGAAGCTGTGAGATCAAACCGCACCACAGTCCTATTCTGCCAAGTTCATTGCCCTTCATATCCGGGACAATTAGCCCAATGCCAAATACCACCATCAGCAAAATGGCAAGAACAAAAAGAAAACGAAGATGTTTCAGCCTATTCATAAATTTCTCGATTTATATGACACAAAGATAGGAAATCTTCTCATAGCGCCTGCCCTATTGTCAATTCAGCCACAAACCAACCTGAATTCGTGGCTGACATCCCGGGCTACTCATTATGACCGTTTTTCGGAAGCTATTGATTAACAACACTTTTAGAATTAATGGGTGGTCTATATTTCCACTCACCTTAAGTCAAACACTTGACAATTAGCCACTTGCGAAAAACGCCTAGGTAACACCATAGGAGGTGTCTTCCTGAAAACAATAATCGCCCACCGAAGTGAGCGATGAAATGGAAACCACCGCAACGATCGATAGAATGGCCACGCAGAATAGATGGATTGTCGCTGCTAAATCAGCGTTCATCATCAAGTAGAGAAAGAACAGGACGGCCAGAGCAAAATGGAAACAGGCCACGATGAGCGTAAGGCGTTTGATATGTTGTAACCGGCTATGAACCCATCACATTTGCCCCGAAGATAAGATATCCCAACGAGAACCAGGATTACCGCGAGAAAGATGAGCCACCAAATCATATTATTATCCTATTCCAAGAAGCACAACACCACCTGATTGAATTCTGAGGGATATTTGTTCGCGATAAAGTGGTCCCCTTCGATGAACACGAGCCGGGCATCCGGAATGTGGTGGGCTATCAGCCTGGTATGATCCTCCTTTATCATATCCCTTGTGCCGGCAATTACCAGTGTCTTCGCCCGAATGGCTGCAAGTTCCTCCGGCATAATATTCGGATCACGGACCATAAGCCCAAGCATTTCGTGATGCAACCGGGCTTCTTCGCTTTTGCTGGCGAATAAACCAGCGAACCAATAGCCGATCTCAATTGGGATTTGAACTAAGCGCCTCACTCCCTTCGCATCCAGATTGGCACCATCAAGTATGAGTCGGTCCACACGATCCGGATACTTCATAGCGAAAATCATAGCGATGTTCCCGCCATCGGAGAACCCAAGCAGATGGGCCTTCTCAATTTGGTGAGCATCCATAAAATCCCGCAAATCGTCAGCAAACTGCCTGATGGTGAAGGGTGCATTACCCCTTGGTGTTTTCCCGTGCCCCCTTGTGTCCAATGCGAAGACGTGATAGTGCTGGGCGAACACATCAATCTGCCCCACGAAATAATCGCAGTTCTCACCGTTGCCGTGAAGGAGAATCAATGGCTTTCCTTGGCCCTTTTCCACATAGTTATGATTAATATCCATAGAGTTTTTTTTTCCGTCGCGACCAAGACTCTGCAATTGACAGAGTCTCCAGAATAATAGGTGATATAATGACGGGCATTTATGGCAACCGCATTGGCATTTCCCGAGTCGTATGGACGCTCACGTCCTCCTTCCGCTAATATTCTTGGTTCCGGCCAAGCGCTCCCGTCTTCAAGAATATCCTTCACTGAAGCTATTCGCACTTTCAGCAATCCAGCTCCACGTTGATAGTAATAGTTGTAAATCAGACCCTTATTCCGGTCATATATAAGAGTCGGAGTGGATTGGAGGACATCGTCTATATTCGTTGTGCTTTTTGTCCAAGTCTTACCCCAATCAAAGGAAGTGAGCTGGAACTGGCGTCCGCCCTCTATCTCGCTACGTGCGATGGCTAGTAAGCACCCGTCACCGATAACCGCCACTGATGGTTCAGTTGGCCAATCCTTCTTTGGAAGATCCCTTTCGATGACACGCTGTTCCCAGTTAAGTCCATTGTCCTTGCTGACTAGCACGCCCCAGCTTTTATTATCATTGTCATCGCTGTAATCATCTGAGAACCACAGACATTCAAGCCCATCAGGAGTATGGAATATGTCTGTTATCTGCATCGGGTTCGGGTCCATGGAAGGGGTGCTTATCAACTCGAATGTTTTGCCGTTACTAGTCCTATAGAGAGCCATCCTGGGGTTTGCGTTCATCCTCCGTATCCAAAAGAGGGCATTACCGTCAGAATCCATTCCCTTCCCTATCGAGGATGTTCCATATTCAGGACTCTCATCAATCAGAATCCTCTCCGACCAAGACTTGGCACCATCATCGGAATAACGGGCATATGCTCCTCTCCCTTTTTCAGATGTATCGTGAAACTTACCAACCGTATAGACACACACCAGCCTGTTTCCAATGGACTGAATCATAGGCCAGCAGTTGTAGCCAGGGGCATCTTCCACAGTGTAGACACTCGTTCTTTTTGGTGAACAAGCAACCGTCAGGAAACAGAGCGTGATGAAAAGAGGAGCGTGCGAAAAGAACGAGTGTTTTATAATTATCATATTAAATAATCCTGTATTTACACAAAGATAATAAACAATAACAAAGCATCTGCCCAAGACGTGCCTAAGCGACACCCATAAGCTGGCGGTTAATTTCCGATTTTTAAACTATTTTCGCGATATGAGCAAGTTGCCATTCCTTCTCCTCACGGGGATTCTTTCCCTGCTGACTGCCGCCTGCCGAACAGGAGGCGTCTCTCCCGTGTATGACGTGGTCGTTGTCGGTGGCGGGCCGGCCGCCCTCGCTGCCGAGAAGCGCCGCAACCCCCGGGACATTCCCATAGACCTGATAAAAAATCGGCTGACCGACATCGGGCATATTGTCCCACGGCAGTAGGTGGGACATTTACAGTTTCACGTCCACAAAGTTGGGGTAATGGTCGGTGAGAGGTAATGTATACGCATCCATAATGCAGTAATATACAAGTACTTCCACGTCTTTTGGCGCATTGTGTATGAAGAAATGGTCAAGGGCGCCGGAGGCTCTGTCAGGACCTTTTCTTGAACTTTCAGCCGAGAAACCGCCTGGATCGCAGCGGTGATGTCCGTTGTGGTTGTCCCCGAACACGGTCGCCACCTTGTAGCAAGGAATATAACCTCCGTCTAAAAGCTGGCGGATGGGCACGGTGTTCTCCTCGCAATTCATGTCTCCCATGAGGAATATGGTGCAATCATATTCCGCCTTGAGAGCATCGGCCTCGGCCATCATGAGTCTGATCTGAGATGCCCTCGCCATCTCACTTCCGGGTTGCGCCTCATCCGGCCTCCACCAAAGATGGGTGTTGAGGATCGCGAAAACCCGTCCTGTCGCCCTGTGCTTGAACACAGCCGAGGTGAAAGACTTGGTGTTGGCGTTGCTGTAAGTCTTAGGCGTATAGAGATTGTACCTCACTTTCAGGAGTTCCACAGCGGTACTGTCGTAAAAGACTGGGGTGAAGTTCCAGGTGCCGTCCTCCTCACAGGCATTGGTGAAACCGAGATCACGCAGCTTTGGTGCCAAGTGTCCGTCCATGTGGGACGAGTATTCCTGAAGGGTCACGATGTCGGGCTTATGGTCAGCTACCATTTTGGCGAAGCCGATACTTCTTGCCGAGTCTGTGCAATCAATTCCATACGGTTCCCAAGCTTCCGGGACCGTCTCCTTATCATATTGCCAGATATTGTCATCGAATATTCTCAAACTGGTTCCAGGTGCCCTGAGTGAAGGATTGACATCGAATCCCGGGAAAGGAGGAGGGGTCATATCGGCCTTTACGGCATCCCAATCCGGAAGCACCCGTACCTTGTAAAGCCTGAATGCGGGATCGAAAGACAGGGTCTTATCCGGGTTCAAGAGATAAATATGGTTGGTCCACCAGTTCGTCTCTCCTACTGTATAGACGATCCGTCCCGTGGCGAGGTTGTGGTTCACTGATTTCACGTTTCTTTTACCTTCCAGCGGAGCGAAGGGGCTGAAAGTACCAGACTCGATGTCGAATACATATACCCCGCCACCGTTTGTGATTATGAGAGCATCCTCTCCTGAAGGCGTCAGGTCATGGCCACCCGCACCGGGGAGCTCATATGTTTTCTCCAGGGTGAGAGAAGGCTGCGGCGTGTCCCAATCTTTCAGTGTGTATTTCCTGAGTTCTTTGTATCCAAGGGCATAGAGGCAGTTGTGTTTCTGGGACCAATACGCTCCGTGGCCACTGATTAGAGAATCTCTCCAAACCACCACACCGGGCTTTGAGACATCGTATATCTCCAGGCTGTTGCCTGCCGGATTGGTGGAATTAGCCACAGCGATCCTTTCCCCTGGAAGCATATCCGCGGAATGGGACATCGGAGTCTTGGCGTAGAATATGACCGCCCTTGTCGCGATATCCAGTAACAAGGTCTCGCCGCTTGATGATGTGAGAAGGAGGCGCTTACCTCCGTCAACAGGTTTACAATCATCCAGTACACGGGCTCTGAAGGCATCCTCGTCAGGGATTTGACCTTTCGCCTCATCCACATTCCAGTGCCAAAGCACGCGAAGCGAATCCTCTGTGGAGGCGGCCGCGTCTATGATGTAAAGATCCTTATCACCGCATGCGACGACATAGTCTCCCCATGCGGCCTTTTCCTTGCCACCGCATCCGGTGAGGGAGAGAAGCGCGGCGGCAAAAGCTACTAATGAGATAATCCTTTTCATAAGGTCAAATTTACCCATCTTTAAGCTCATTTCCAATCGCTACTGGCTTTGTTTTAAGGATAGTTCGCGCTATCTTCGCATAAACATGATTATTATGAGACCATCAAGACTGATTCTTCCGGCGATCGCCATAGGTTCCGCCGCATGTGGAGGGAATGAAACAAAGGCTCCCAAGCCCAATGTGTTGTTGATTGTGGCTGATGATCTCGGTCTCGGTGACGTAAGCTGCTATGGCAGTGAGACCATTAATACCCCCAATATTGACGCGCTTGCCCAAGATGGCCTTTTGATGCGTAACGCATACGCTACAAGCGCCACCTCAACTCCTTCCCGTTTTGGCCTTTTCACCGGGATGTATCCGTGGAGAAATCCTGATGCACAGATACTTCCGGGAGATGCCCCGCTTTTGGTGGATCCTCAAGCACCCACCCTCCCAAAAATGATGCAGGGACTTGGATACGCCACAGCGGCGGTCGGGAAATGGCACCTTGGAATGGGTTATGGGGAGACGGATTGGAATAAGGAGATATCTCCTTCCGGTAACACCCTCGGCTTTGATTACACCAATCTGATTCCGGCGACGGTGGACAGGGTGCCTACGGTCTATGTCGAGAACGGTCTTGTTCAAGGCCTTGATCCGGAAGATCCGATTTTGGTTAGCTACAAGGAGAATTTCCCGGGTGAGCCCACGGCCATCACTAATCCCGAGATGATGACGATGAAGTGGGATCATGGCCATCAGGGAACCATTGTGAATGGAATACCGAGAATCGGTTTCATGAAAGGTGGTCATAAGGCTCGTTGGAAAGATGACACAATGGCCGACTATTTCCTGTCAAAAGTCAAGTCGTTCATTGTCAGCCATAAAGATGAGCCGTTCTTCCTTTATTACGGCCTTCATCAGCCCCACGTCCCCCGTGTTCCCAATGGGCGTTTCGTTGGCGAGAGCGGTCTCGGGCCAAGGGGGGACGCCGTGATAGAAGCTGATTGGTGTGTCGGGCAGGCGATCGCCTGTCTGGATTCTCTCGGAATACTGGAGAATACTATAGTGATATTCACCTCCGACAACGGGGCTGTGCTTCAGGACGGTTATCAAGATTTAGGCAAAGAGCTCGCCGAGGAGAAAGGACATGATCCCGACAATGGCCTCAGGGGCGGTAAATACAGTTTGTTCGACGGAGGGACCCACATTCCTTTCCTTGTCTATTGGAAAGGTCATGTGAAGCCCGCAAAGTCGGACGCCTATATCTGCCAGGTGGATTTGTTCGCAACTCTCGGGCAGTATCTGGGAGGCGAGGTACCGGAAGGTCTTGATAGTGAGCCATATCCTGATGTTCTCTTGGGCAAGGAGCTGAAAGGCGGGCGAGAGGTTCAGGTTATAGAAGCTCAAAAAAGGCTTGCCTTGAGGCGTGGGGATTATGTATATATACCAGCCTACAAGGGGGCCAAGCACAACCAGACAGGGATAGAGCTTGGTAATAATGACACTGAGACACTTTGGAATCTGGCTGAGGATCCGGCCCAGCGTGAGGATATTTCCGGAAAGATGCCCGAACTGCTCTCGAGCATGCGAAGCCAATTCGAGGGGTTGACTAAATAACAATTAAACTATGTTGAAAAGATTATTAGTATTCACGTTGATCGCATTTTCCTTCTTCAGCATCTCCGCGAAGGAGCGTAAAGCGGTTATTATCATTGTTGACGGCATCCCAAAGGATGTGATTGAGAGACTTCAGGTGCCTGTGATATATGACATCGCGAAGGAAGGTGCCTTCGGAGCCTCTTTTGTCGGAGGCGAAGTCGGGATGTACAACCAGACACCAACCATCTCGGCAGTAGGGTACAACACCATGCTGACCGGAGTGTGGGCCAACAAGCATAATGTTTTCGGCAACAGTAATCTTTCTCCGAACTACAATTACTGGTCGATTTTCAGGATCGCCAAGGCGCAACCCAAGCCCCTCACTACAGCCATCTTCTCCAGTTGGACTGATAATCGTACTGTTCTTCTCGGTGAGGGGAAGCCTGAGACCGGAAATCTTAAGATAGATTATGTCCGGGATGGATATGATCTGGATAAGGAGAACTTCCCGGATAAGGAGAAAGACTTGCATGTATTTGACTATGATGAGCGGGTCTCCATCGAGGCTGAGAAGTGTATACGGGAGAATGCCCCGGACCTCAGCTGGGTATATCTCTGGTACACCGACGACGCTTCTCACATGTACGGAAACGGCTCATATTTCGACGAATATATCCTCAAGGCAGGAGAACAGATAGATAAGGTGTGGAAAGCTGTCCAGTACCGCCAGAAGAATTTCGGAGAGGATTGGATGATCATCGTGACGACTGATCACGGGCGCACAGTCAATGGCCACGGCCATGGAGGCCAGTCCGCCAGGGAACGTGCCACCTGGATAGCGACTAACCAAAAGGTTAACAAGCGTTTCAAAGAAGGTAAGGCAGCTATGGTGGACATCAATCCCACAGTCTGCGAGTTCCTTGGGATGGAGGTTCCTGAGCAGGTGGCTTGGGAGAGGGATGGGATTCCTTTTATCGGGAAAACCCAGATCTCTGACCTGGAAGTCTCAACTTACGACAGGGCGGTAATCTTGACTTGGAAAGCTGTAAACAAGAACGCCAGAGTTAGTGTATATGCATCTCCTAAAGACGATTATAAGACCACTGGCAAGGAGGAATGGAAGCATCTCGCTGATCTGAAGGCGGGCGAGGAGGAGTTCCGTTACGACCTAGACATGATTGGTCAATCCAAGTTATATAAATTCGTGGTCGTCGGGGAGCATGAGAGCCTGAACCGGTGGCTTGTAATGTGATTTTAATATCAAACTAATATAATGAGGCACAGTCGTTTCTGTATTTTTATACTGTTTATCACCGTTCTCTCCGCCCCGTCTTGTGTGCGGTATGTGAATCATCCTGACTGGAATCCGGACGCAAAGAAGGCGCTGAACAGCTTTATCCGTTCTGAAAGGAACCAGAAAGAGAGGCCATATGTGGTTTTCGATTTTGACAACACATGTTCCATCTTTGATGTGTCCGTCCAGTTGATGGCTTACCAGTTGGAGACAATGTGCTTCAACCTTGATCCGGAGGAGTTCTCAATTATGGCGAACACCGGAATGGAGACCTATCCGGAAAGCCTTCAGGAATCCCTGCGATCAATTATCGACGACTATACGGATCTATATTCCCGTTACGGTCCTTTCACAGCCAAAGGAGTCGACTTTGACACGCAGGCCAAGATGGGTATGGATCCCGTCTGGAAGGATTTCGCCTCGGACATGGGTCTCATGTATGAGAAGCTTCAGGAATATATGACCGCTGATGACGCCTATCTTTGGACGATGGGCTGGTTCTCCGGGATGACTGGGGAAGAGGTGTACCAGATGGCCTATCGCTCTCATGAGAAATACTCCAAGATTCCGACAGCCCTCAGGTCCCTTAAAGGAAGCCACGGGACATATTCTTGGATTGACGGAATAGCTGTCACGGATAATATAAGGGAGCTATGGAAGGCGTTGTACGACAATGGCTTCGACATTTGGGTGTGCTCCGCTTCCGAAGTGGGTCCCGTGATGGCGGCGGTGGATGTTTTCGGCCTTCATGACTATTGCAAAGGAGTTCTCGCCATGACCATGGCAAGGGATTCTTTGGACAGGTATCTTCCTGAATATGACTATACTGATGGCTGCGGGTTCCTTGCCACTCCAGATGGAGGTTGGGTAAAGGACAGCGTCCCTACCCGCACAAGGCCGATGGGACCCGGAAAAGTTGAGGCCGTGCGCAACTGCCTTGTGCCCAGATATGGCAACAAAGGACCTTTGGCGGGATTCATGGACTCCACCGGGGATTTCAATTTCTGTACGGAGTTCTCTTCAATGAGGCTTGTCGTGTGCTTCAACCGGGCCACCCGCAAGGTGACAGACGGAGGAGGACTTATAGCGGAAGTGGCTATGTATGAGAAAGATGCTTTGGAGTATAATCTGAGGAAAGCGACAAAGGCCGGGGATATCCTCTACATTCTCCAAGGGCGTGACGAGAACGGATTGCGTACCTTACGCCCGTCTGAGCAGACCATCCGTCTCGGGGACAAGACTCCAAGGACATTCGCCGATAAGAATAATTCCACCTGCCTCGAGTACTTCAAAAACAATCAAATGTCTGTCAAAGACATCCTTGAGACCTTCAGCGTATACACAGATGTCTCCGCTCCTTCCAATCCCTTTGGATTCACCTATGGGTTCCTGGATTCGTATGACGGCTATAGGAGTAAGGAATAGGGATAATCTTCCGAAAATTCTCTATATTCACGGGAAATTGAAATAGCGATCACAATGTATTCTTTTGTTCAGGATGGCGACACTTACGTCGTGAGTATTGACAACCATCAGGAAGTGGTGGCTGCATTGATGGCTTTTTGCGAGGAGCAGGGCATCCTCGCCGGCGAGATCATGGGAATCGGGGCGGTAAACCATGCGGTTTTGAGATTCCTCGACCCGGCGACCAAGAAGTATGTAGACAAGACTTTCGAGGAGCAGATGGAAATCTCAAGTCTTGTCGGGAATATTTCCGAGAAGGATGGGAAACCATATCTCCATCTCCATGCGAACTTTGGACGAAGGGACTACACTGTGATTGGGGGCCATCTTTTAAGTTGCGTTCTTAACGGAGCTTGTGAGCTGGTGGTCAAGAGGTTCCACTGCGAGCTTGGCCGTCGTTTCGAACCGTCACTCGGTCTCAATCTCTACGATTTTTAGATTCTTCGCTCCGCTCAGAATGACAAGAAGGCTCAGAATGGCAGAGGATATTCACATCGTGCATTGCGCTATTTCGGAGGTCGGGAAACGCTTGAAGTCAACGCCGGCACATCAGCTGTTCATTGTATGCGACCGTAACGTTCGAAATCTGGCGGAAAAGATTGGAATTGAGTCTGATGGTGTGTTCGAGATAGATGCCACTGAAGACACCAAGGACATCTCCACTGTTGTGGAGATCAACCGCTGGCTGATGGATAAAGGCGCCGATCGTAACGCATTGCTCCTTGGAATAGGCGGAGGAATCACTACGGACATCACCGGCTTCGCTGCTTCGGTCTATAAAAGAGGCATACGTTTCGCCTTCGTCCCCACGACTCTCCTGTCCCAGGTTGATGCCGCCATTGGGGGGAAGAATGGGGTCAACCTCGACTCCTTCAAGAACATGATCGGGGTGATCCGCCAGCCGGAGGCTGTGTTTATCTGTCCGGAACCACTTGATACACTGCCGTATACACAAATAATCGGCGGAGCCGCTGAGCTTCTGAAAACATTTATTATCGACAACTCAAAGGGCTTGTATGAGAAGGCGGTGGAGACCTTGTCCGGAATCAGAGAGGCAGGCGGGAATTTATCGGGATATTCAGTGAGCCTCAATACTCTTATCGCTGAAGCGGCTCTCGTGAAAGCCGGAATCGCCGGACGGGATCCCTTCGAGAAAGGCGAGAGGAGACTTCTGAATCTAGGCCATACATTTGCCCATGCCATTGAGAAACTGTCCGGAGAGAAGATTTCCCACGGTGAGGCTGTCTCAATCGGAATCATCCTTGCCGCCCGGCTGGCAGGTAAAGCAGGGGTAGCTGAGACAGGCCTTGAGGACCGCTTGAAGGCTGATTTCACCGCTTGCGGGATGTCGGTCGAATGTCCTTTCGAAGTAGGGGAGATGACAAGCGCCATGTCTAAGGATAAGAAAGCCGAAGGGAGTATTATTCATTTCATCTTGCCTTATGGGATTGGAGATGTACGAGTCGTGGACATGTCTCCTGACGAGGCCACAAGAATGCTGCTATAAATGATTTGCGTAACCCTCCAGAACCGCTCCCTAGAGGAGATTTTTGATATTCTTGAGAACAATTCCCCGGTTATCCAGATGGCCGAGATCCGCCTCGACCGTTGTCCTTTGGATGAGGATGAGATCCCGGAATTATTCTCATCCTCGGATACTCCTTTGATAGCGACTTGCAGGGTTGCGGGAGACGGTAACGGCACTTGGGAAGAAGCTGAGGCTAAACTTCAGACAGCTATAGAAGCTGGAGCGGCTTTTATTGATCTTGAGATTGAGGCACCGAAAGAGATGGGCAAAAGACTTCGCCGTTTATGCAGTGAGTATGGCACCAGGATGATCCGCTCTTGCCATTTCTTCGATGGAACTCCTTCAATCGAGGTTTTGAGGGAAACTGTTGAAAGATGCCGTAAATTCGGCGGAGAAATCGCGAAGATCGCCGTATCAGCCAGCTCTGAAGAGGATGTGGCTCGTGTGCTGTCTCTCTACGAAGATTGTGAGGAGGGTCGCCTTGTGGCTTTTGCCATGGGTGAGGCCGGGCGCTCGAGCAGGCTTGAGTGCCTTCGTTTCGGATCGCCTTTCACTTACGCCGCCCTAACTTCGGAAGAGGCTGCCGCTCCAGGCCAGTGGCCATATTCAGAGATGACTGAAGCGCTGTACGGTTGTGGGCTTACGCCGTCGGAAAGGCAACCGCCGTCTCGCTGCGCTTCGCACCCTATCCGGGAAAATGCTCGACGGTGGTCGCCTTCCGACGGCATCGTACTTCAGATGCCATCATCAAAAAGCTTCGCCCAACGAGCCATCATTGCGGCCGCATTGGCGGATTGTCATTCTGAGCGATGCCCTGAGCCCGTCGAAGGGCTAAGCGAAGAATCTCATCTCGACGGTTACACCCCTTGTGAGGATAGCGAGAACGCCCGAAACGTTGCGGAAGTCATTAAAAATAAGACTATTCCTACTAAAATCCATGTCGGCGAATCTGGTCTGCTGACACGACTCATGATTCCTATCGTGGCCGCTCTACAAAGTCGTGGAAAGTGTTCACCTGTGGTTGAGATAAACGGTGAAGGAACCCTCCTTGGCCGCCCCCTCAAAGGTGCCACTGAGATAATGGCACGTTTCGGGACTGTTTTGAGATCACTTTCGGAGCAATCCGGAGAGATCAAAGTGCCGCTTTCGGTCCAAGGTCCTCTTCTGCCTGGAAAGGCGGATATTTCTGGTAAAGATGGATCTCAACTGATATCCGGACTCTTGATGGCGCTTCCGCTTCTGCAAGGCGATTCGGTTATCCATGTGCATGACCCCAAGAGCATTCCCTACATGTTTATCACCATAGATGTGTTGAAGAAATTCGGCATCAAGATCGGAAGTGAGATGGAGGGTGATGAGGAATTCATGGAGACACAAGACTGGGGCCTTTGCACGGGAATAACATTCAAGATCAAAGGAGGACAGGAATATAAACCGGCCAATTTCAGCATTGAGGGGGATTGGAGCGCGGCGGCCAATTTCCTGGTTACAGGAGCGGTATTCGGGAAAGTCCAGTTGAAAGGCCTCGACACGACATCTTTGCAGGCTGACATATCCATAATGGACATTTTGATGGACGCTGGCGCCAGCCTCTCGCAGGAAGAGGATTCAGGAATCATCACCGCCCAGCGCGCTCCATTGCGGGCTTTCGACACCGATCTTAACAATTGCCCGGATCTGTTCCCGATAGTCGCTGTGCTAGCCGCATTCTGCGGAGGAACAAGTCATATTCTCGGATTCAAGCGACTGGCCGGAAAGGAAAGTGACCGGGGAAAGGCTATTATAGACACTTTGACCCAAATGGGAGTCGTGGTCTACTCTGAGGGCGATTTGTTGACTGTTGAGGGTCATTCCCTTGAGAGTCGCATCCTGAACGGAACGCTTTTGAGAAGTGGAGAATATACCTCTTATCACGACCATCGCATGGCCATGGCTTTGACTGTCGCCTCACTTGGAGCGGACGGCCCGGTCGTTATTGACGACACCGCCTGCGTGGCCAAATCCTTCCCGGGTTTCTTTGACACCTGGCGGCAGTGCTTCCTAAGCACTTAGCGGTATAGCGTTGCTGTGATTTGGAAATAGTTGATTATTAACAGAATAAGTAAAGTCCATCCCCCGAATAACAGGGGATGGACTTTATCTTATTACTTGATTGTTCGTCTGTTACAAATCACGCTTGCGTTGTGGGGCTATGACCTTCGGCCGCCACAGTGTGAAGAAACCGATCGAGATGTTGTTTTGACACGCCGGGAATCCGGGATAGTGTAAAGACCAAGGTACGATAATCTTCCCTGGACATTTCGTGGAAACGGAACCTTTTGTAATCCAAACCGGACTCAAGTGTTTTCTTTATCATCTCAAAATATACAGAATAATCCTCCCAGGGCTCGTAAATGTCGTGTTCGGATCCGGCTGAAGAATCGATAGTCAGAATGGCCTTATCCAGATCACCAAAATGAGAGATGAACGACTTTTTGTCGAGGAAAAAGTACTTGACTATAATGTAATCCACCATTTGAGCCCTCTCAAAAGAATTCAGGTTTTTAAAGATTCTTTTAAGAGTAGCATAATTAAGGATTTGGCCTCGTTTATGACACCTGTCAGCAATCGCCAAGGCTTGTCTCATAGCAAAACGTGATTGCCGTTTGACAAGCTTCTCTGAAAACGGGTGGTCTGAAAAGAAATACGGTATCAGCCCCCATTTATAGTCCATAACTGAATTGACCAACCGTCCCGCTGAGGGATTGTTTGCGATATAAATCAAACAAGTTTTGTGGTATTTACCAGAAGTCTTCGGCACATATCCGCAAGGCATAAGCAGAGGACCGCTCAGATGGTATTCTTGATTATATCCCTTTGTGAAAAAAGAACTCAAATCCCGGAGGAACGACCTGAACTCGCCCTCGGAATACGCTCTGACACAACCGTGAAGATGGTTGAACATGATGCAGAACAATTCAATAATCACATTGTGTCTTTTGGCCAAAACGCTGACAATCGTGTAGATGAAGAGATAATCCTCTATCCTGTAAAACAGCACATTTCCATTAAGTGCCTTGATGTAGAGGTGGTGGAACGAACCCTCTCGGTAAAAATGGTTAGACTTGAAGTTCATAGTTACAGTTATTACTATGCGATTATACAGTTTCTTTTCCTTATTTCCAAATTAGGGCTGTGATTTGGAAACTATTGATTATTAATAGAATAAGTAAAGTCCATCCCCCGAATAACAGGGGATGGACTTTATCTTATTACTTGATTGTTCGTCTGTTACAAATCACGCCAACTTGCGTTGGAATGTGAGAAAGCTACCCATAAATCTCCCGTAAGACAGCCAGGGAGCGGACGTTGACGGAGGACTCGGTGTGGTACTCTATGTATTTCAATATGGATTCCGCGATGGTGTTGCGGTCAGCTCCTGAGAGTGGCAGGAGAAGAGCCTCCGCGAAAGGTCGCCTCAGAAGTTCCTCTATATGTGTGATATGCTTATCGGCGAAGGGGGCAAGACCAGCAGCATCCGGGTCGAAACCCAATGCGGCGCAAAGGTTAAGCAAAAACAAGAGATGGAAGTTGGCGAAGTCGCTATTCAATGCGTCTAGTGTCAGGATCTGGGACTTGAGCCAATCCGCCAGCCCATCCTCATTCGTCTGATCTTTCACGACACGATACAACACCTCACTCATGAAGAGAGTCATGGTGTTCTTATGGATATTTCCCCGGATGCCATTCAATGGCGTGACACTCACAAAGTTCCGGGCATACCAAAGGTCTGATTTCGGATTCTCCGTCACCTCGGCCTCAAGAATATTCAAAGGCAGAAACAAAGCCATAGCTGTGCGGGGGCTGACTTTAACCAGAAAGCCCCTTCGGCCATATTCGGAGCTGAGCGTGTGGAGCACGATCGAGCTTTCTCCGAATTTGGTGTGATTGATAACTATGAGCTCGGCCTTGGATTTCATGCGTCTTTAAGGAAGGCGGCCATGGCGCGGAGGGCTTTGCCACGGTGGGAAATCTCGTTTTTCTGCTCCTCGGTGATGTCGGCTGCGGTGAGTCCGGGATATTCGTCAGGAATGAATATGGGATCGTAGCCGAAGCCTCCCCGGCCAGACTTTTCCCTGGCTATGGTTCCGTCCATTATTCCTTCGAATTGATATGTCTCACCGTTGAGGATCAATGTCACCACGCTGCGGAACCGGGCCCTCCTTGTTGTCGTAGGGTCTTGAGCTTCAAGAGCTTCCAGCTCTGCCAAAACCTTGTCCATATTCTTGCCGAAGTCTTTGGACTCACCAGCATAGCGTGCGGTGTAAACCCCTGGAGCTCCTCCGAGAGCCTCGACCTCAAGGCCTGTGTCGTCAGCGAAACAGTCGCATCCCTTCCTTTCGAAAATGAATTCGGCTTTTTGGCGTGAGTTCTCCTCCAAAGTGGTTCCTGTCTCAGGAATATCATCAGTCAGACCGAAGTCCATAGGGGTGTAAAGCTCGTATCCCTCCCCGAGAATCTCTGATGCCTCGCGAAGTTTACCACGGTTGCCGGTGGCGAAAACGATTTTAGTTTTTTCCATGTATGCAAATATCCGAAAAATAGCGGGTTTATTCCTCTTTATTGGTTAAATTTGTGGATAACTATAAATCTCCAGTTATGAAACACTATTCATTTTACCGACTATTCCTGAGTACGCTATTATTGGCTATCCTCGGGACTCTTGGCATCTCTGCCCAGCAGAGACCTTCCGGCCCTCCCGTTCCGAAGATTATGCAGTTGAAAGATCTGGGGCAGCGTGGAGATGAGACAGACACCTATCTTAACAAAGTTTTCTGGGGACTTCGCGATGCGACACATGAGGAGACTCAAGCGCTTGCCAATCAGCTGACCGCCAGGATGAAGTGGGCTGACAAGATGATTGAGGAAATGGACAACGGGACCCGTCCTATGGATAAGGCGTGGTATGACGAGTTGATCCAAGAGGGGAAATGCTGGTTGACCTTCTACATCAAAATCGGAGAGTCATTCAGCCAGTCCTTCTGTCCTGTCAAAGTCAAGCATAATGATAAGTGGCAGTGGTATTTTGAGGATCCGTTCCCAACTTTCCAATACGGTTCTTTTATCGCTGATGTTCCCGAAAGCCAGGTCGGTGTCAACGGCCACACTCTTGAGAGTAAGGGTGGCCTGGTTTCTTTGAATGATGGAAAGAAACCATATCGGTTCGGTTATATCCAGAACTATCCTAACAGGCCTTCTGAATTGATTCCTATCATAGTGAGCGGAGAAAAACTGGAAGTAGCCAAGCGGGACCGCGAACTGGCTTGGAATATGGCTATTCTTTTCGCGGATTTCCCGGTCCCGTATTATAGGGATAACGATCCTTCCCGCGATAGGTTTGACATTTATCAGCAAAAGATATTCTTCTATCTGCAGGCTCTTGACGAGGCCTTAGCCAATAACACTCCGGACAAACTGGAGTTCAAACCAATGCCTAAGGCCGGAGGGTTGAACGCCTCGATGAAGTCAAAGGTGCTTGCCATCGAGAAGAGCATCGCGAAAGAGGTGGTGGATGTTGTCATCACCAGTGATTCCTGGCAGATAGAGAGAAACGCGGCGGGACAACCGATCCGACGCGTCATATTCGGGTATTCCATTGTCCAGACAGAGCATGGCAAGATGGCCACCAGGGTCTCTTGGGCTGAGGACCATCAGGGAGGTGGCAAGTACGGCGGTCTCCGCGCCTATGGCAACGGAATGGAATCCTACTATGTGAAATAATAATTAATTCGATAATACTATGGCAGTTGACTACGAGAAGGCGGGCGTGAGCCTGGAAGCGGGCTACGATGTTGTGAGAAGAATCAAGAAGCATGTCGCCTCGACCGCGAGGTTGGGGGTTATGGGCAATATTGGAGCTTTCGGCGGGATGTTCGACCTATCCGCATTGAATATCAAGGAGCCGGTCCTGGTGAGCGGAACCGATGGCGTTGGTACCAAATTGAAGATAGCCTTCGCTATGGACAAGCACGACACAATCGGTATTGATGCCGTGGCTATGTGCGTCAATGACGTGTTGGCCCAGGGTGCGGAACCTCTTGTGTTCCTGGACTATGTGGCCCAAGGGAAGACCCGTCCCGAAGTGGTTGAGGCCATAGTTGCCGGAGTGGCTGAGGGATGTCGCCAGGCCGGATGCGCCCTCGTCGGTGGCGAGACCGCTGAAATGCCAGGAATGTACGAGGACGGAGAATATGACATCGCCGGTTACACCACAGGTGTTGTCGAGAAGAGCAAGCTGATCGACGGGACCAAGGTCAAAGTCGGGGACGTCCTTGTTGGAATCGCCTCCACAGGAGTACATAGCAATGGCTTCAGCCTTGTGCGGAAGATATTCGCTGATAATGAATTGGATCTTCACAAAGTCTATCCGGAGCTTGGCGTCGACGAGCCTCTCGGACTTGTGGCCTTGACTCCAACCAGGATCTACGTCAAGCAGGTTCTGGATGTGATCCAGCGACTGGATGTCCATGGGGTGGCCCACATCACCGGAGGCGGCTTTGACGAGAATATCCCTAGAATCCTTCAGGAAGGCCAAGGAATCGAGGTACACGAGGGCACCTGGGAGATTCTTCCGATCTTCCACTTCCTTGAGAAGTACGGGAAAATCCCGCACAGGGAGATGTTCAACATCTTCAACATGGGCATCGGGATGGTGCTGGCGATGGATGCCGCCCAGGCCGGTGAGGCGATTGACATCCTGGCCCAACATGGCGACAAGGCCTCCATTATTGGCAAAGTAACTGACAAGCCGGGGGTAAACATTATTTAGCTTCAGATGCAAGATTTCCGGAAAAATGGGTTTAGTTTAATGAAACTCTTTTTCTGAAATCTGTTTTTATTATTTTTATTATGAAGTCTGTTTTCCAAAAATTTCTCCGTCTGCTTGGTCCTTCCATCGTTGGAATGCTCGGATTCTCCAGTTGTGGTGATGAAGGAATACTATTGGGAGAAGATGAACCTGATTGGTGCGCCTACGGTACCCCGACATGCAAGTTTAAAGTTGAGCTTACCGTAACGGACGAGGGCGGTAACGCCCTCAACGGAATTAATGTGATCCCTAGCGTTAAATATCTTACGTTGGACGAACAAGATTATTCGATGTATACGGGTAAAGACACCTTGACAACTAACCGTGTCGGCAAGATAACTCATTTGTACATGTTCATGGGTTCTCCAGAGACTCTCAAAGTCTATTTTGAGGATACTGATAAGAACAGGGAAGGAGGCAGTTTCGCCAGAGATAGCGCAGAGTTCTCCGCGGTAAAAACCGGGGAAGGGAAAGGATGGGTCATTGGAGAATGGGCCGTTTCCGGTAATAAGATATTGAAGAAGAAATAATGACGGAAGTTTCTCTCAGAAGAAGGTTAGCGTTGGACATCGCGGCTTCGATCCGGAAGTCCGAGACCGCGGATTATCCGCTGCGCCAGCTTTTCTGGGAGAGCACTTTGAGGTGCAATCTCAAATGTCGCCACTGTGGAAGTGACTGTAAACAAGTCGCCAACACTCCGGATATGCCTAAAGAGGACTTTTTCAAAGTCCTTGACGGGATTGCCACCCACACGGATCCTCACAAGGTATTCGTGATAGTTTCCGGCGGTGAGCCGACTATGAGGGCCGATCTTGAGGAGTGCGGCAAGGGAATATATTCCCGAGGCTTTCCATGGGGAATGGTAACCAACGCTTATGGCCTGACTCCGGAAAGGTATCAAAGATTACTGGCTTCCGGCCTCCACTCCATGACCATCAGTCTGGATGGCCTTCAAGAGAACCATGACTGGCTTCGTGGCAGGGAGAACAGTTTCGAGAGAGCATCGCAAGCTATCAAGATGGTGGTTGACTCGGGAACCATCGCCTTTGATGTCGTGACCTGCGTCAACAGGCGTAATTATCAAGAGCTTCCAGCTATAAAGGAACATCTTATCAGCCTTGGACTTAAGGAATGGAGATTGTTCTCGATATTCCCCACCGGCAGGGCGGCCTTGGACCCTGACCTTCAATTACCAGCGGATATGTTCAAGGGATTGTTGGACTTCATCAAGGAGACCCGAAAGGAAGGACGGATCAAGGCCAGCTTCGGTTGCGAAGGCTTCCTGGGACGCTATGAGGGCGATGTCAGGGATCATTTCTACACCTGTCAGGCTGGCGTTACAATCGGCTCTGTGCTGATCGACGGCTCGATCTCGGCATGCACCAGCATACGCTCCGATTATCACCAAGGCAATATCTACAAAGACGATTTCTGGGATGTCTGGACAAACCGTTTCCAGCCCTACAGGGACCGTTCATGGATGAAGAAAGACGATTGTGGGAAGTGCAGGTGGTGGAAATGGTGCGAGGGCAATGGAATGCACCTTAGAGATTCCGAGGGCAAGCTTATGCTCTGCCACATGAAACGAATTACAGATAATTAGTTACAATACAGATGAAGAGAGCGTTAATCAGTGTTAGCGACAAGACTGGCGTGGTGGAATTCGCCCGCGAGCTTGTGTCGCTGGGGTGGGAACTTCTTTCCACCAGCGGAACCATGAAGATGTTGAAAGAGGCCGGCCTGCCCGTGACGAGCGTCAGCGATGTCACCGGGTTCCCGGAGATCTGCGATGGTAGGGTAAAGACCCTCCATCCGAAGATTCACGGAGCCCTGCTGGCCAGGAGGGATATCCCTGACCACATGAGGCAATTGGAGGAGAACGGGATCGGCACGATTGACATTGTCTGCGTCAACCTTTATCCCTTCCGTGAGACTATAGCCAAGCCGGACGTGACGATGGAAGATGCCATTGAGCATATTGACATCGGCGGACCTTCGATGGTACGCAGCGCCGCCAAGAACTGGGAGAGCGTGACCATAGTTGTCAATCCAGAGGACTATGCCACAGTTATTTCCGAGCTAAAGGCCGATGGGCATACCAGCCGCGAGACCCGTCTTCAGCTCTCCGCCAAAGCCTATACCCATACAGCCGAATACGACATGGCGATCTCCACATGGATGCGTGCCCGGGCCGGTCTTCCTGAGAAGTTATTCCTTGAATATGACATCTGCCAGCCACTCCGTTACGGGGAGAATCCTCATCAGGACGCCAAGTTCTTCAAGACCCCCACAGAGGTTCCTTACTCATTGGCCACCGCTGAGCAACTCAACGGGAAAGAGTTGTCTTACAATAATATACAAGATGCTAACGCCGCCCTTAACATAGTTCGTGAATTCAAGGACAAACCATTCGCCGTGGGTCTCAAGCACATGAATCCTTGTGGAGCCGGTGTCGGAGAGACCATCGCCGAGGCTTGGACTAAGGCCTATGAAGGTGACAAGACTTCCATTTTCGGAGGAATCGTGGCGTTCAATCGCGAGGTGGATCTTAAGACAGCCGAGATGCTTAAGCCAATATTCCTGGAAATCGTCATGGCCCCGTCATTCGCCCCTGATGCATTGGAGCTGCTTTGCTCCAAAAAGAACCTCCGTGTTTTGAAGGTAAACATGGATGGTGATGTGACCAAGCAGATGGCCTGCGTCAGCGTTAATGGAGGCCTTCTGGTCCAGAACCAGGATCTCTCGATCTGCCCTCTGTCGCTCGACCAGTACGTCACCAAGGCAAAACCCACGGAAGAGCAAATGAAAGACCTTGAGTTCACTTGGAAGATGGTCAAGCACGTGAAATCCAACGCCATAGTCGTCGGTTGCGGCGGCATGCTCCTCGGTGTCGGCGCAGGCCAGATGAACCGTGTCGGTTCCGCCGAAATCGCCCTGAAGCAGGCTAGCGCTGCCAGTCTAGATGAAGTTGCTTCGGCAGGCAAAGACTCGGAGCGAAGCGACGCAGGGAGTTTGAGGGGAACGCCCCTCAATCCCCCTAGGGGGTGCAGGGGGGTAGAAGAGGGCATCGGAGATGCCGGCGCCAAGGCGCCAGCCTTGGTTTTGGCATCCGACGCCTTCTTCCCGTTCGACGATTGCGTCACCCTGGCTGCGGAGTACGGCGTCAAGGCCATAGTGCAGCCGGGCGGCTCAATCCGCGATGAGGACTCCATCAAGAAATGCGACGAGCTCGGCATCGCCATGCTCTTCACCGGAGAAAGACACTTCAAACATTAGAAATATATGGGAATCAATTCATTACTCCCTTGGAAAAACAGCAACGTCGAGATTGACAAAAAAGCTTTCGAAGATTTCAGACGCAGGATGTCGGTGCTTTCTGACGCGAAAGTCCTGGTTGTCGGAGGCGGAGGAAGAGAGCACGCCATCGTGGATGCCCTTTCCCACTCAAGCCACGTCGGAAAGATATATTGTGCCCCCGGCAATGCCGGAATAGCCGCCCAAGCGGAATGTGTGCCGATCAAAGACACTGAGATAGAGAGGCTTCTGGACTTCGTAAAGGAAAAAGGAGTGGATCTCACCGTTGTCGGCCCCGAGGCCTCATTGTCAGTTGGAATTGTCGACCTGTTCACTAAAGCGGGAAAGACCATATTCGGACCGACAAAAGCAGCCGCCACGATTGAGTCCAGTAAGGATTTCGCTAAGCGGCTCATGGAGAAATACGATGTTCCGACAGCCGCATACAAAACGTTTGACAATTTCGAGGAAGCTCTTGGATATGTCCGTGAAGGCTTCTTCCCCGTGGTTCTGAAATATGATGGGTTAGCCGCCGGAAAGGGAGTGGTCATCGCCGAGTCTCTCGCCGAGGCGGAGACGGCGCTTAAAGATATGCTGCTCGATGACAAATTCGGCCACGGCAAAGTGGTTGTCGAGGAATATATGACCGGACCGGAGTTCTCATTTCTTTGCTTTGTCTGTGGAGAGGAGGTATTCCCGATGGTCCTTTCTCAGGATCACAAACGAGCCTTCGATGGAGATAAAGGACCTAACACAGGAGGCATGGGAGCTTATTCCCCGCTTCCTTTCATCACGGAAGAGGATTACGAATATGCCCTGGAGAATATCATGAAACCTGTGGCGGCGGGAATGGTCTCTGAAGGTTGTCCGTTCAAAGGGGTTCTCTATGGAGGTTTGATGAAGACCCCTCATGGTATCAAGGTCGTTGAGTTCAACTGCCGTTTCGGAGACCCTGAGACCGAGGTGGTCCTTCCGAGACTTGAGACGGATATCTTCGAGGTTTTCTGCGCTATAGCTGAAGGGGGCTCGGCTCCGGAACTTCCTGAAGGAACTATAGCCATGGAAGGACTCACAGTTCCTGCATCAGCCATGATGCCTGATCTCAAGTGGTCCGAAGAGGCCACGCTGGGCTTTGTGATGGCCTCAAAGGGCTATCCTGGCTCTTACGAGAAAGGCTTTGAGATCACCGGCCTCGAAGACGCCCTATCCGATCCCGCCATCCGTGTATTCCACATGGGTACCAAACTGTCGCCGTCCGCATTCGCGACCGCAGGAGGAAGAGTACTGATGGTTGTCGGATCCGGAAAAGACTTGAGAGAGGCGAGGGATAAGGCATTGGCGGCAGTGCGAAAGATTCATTGCGATAATTTTTTCTATAGGACAGACATAGGACATTGGGTTTTATAACGAACGAGACAAATGGTAATTAGTGGAAAAGAATTGGCGGCCAAACTTAAGGCCGAAATGGCTGTACAAGTGGCCACGTTCCCTGAGAAATACGGCAGAGTGCCTCATTTGGTGGTGATTCTGGTCGGGAATGATCCCGGAAGCCAGACTTATGTCAGGAATAAAGAGAAAGCCTGCGACGTGGTGGGTTTCAAGCATACTACATTCAGAATGCCGGAGGAGACCTCCGAGAAGGAAGTCCTTGACAAGATAGCAGAGCTTAACGCGGATGACCTTGTGGACGGAATCTTGGTCCAGTTGCCTCTCCCCAGGCATATTTCCGAGACAAAAGTCATAGAGGCTATATCCAGGGAAAAGGATGTGGATGGATTCCACCCTCTTAACACGGCTGCGCTTTGGCAGAAGAGGCCTAATTCCTCATGTGTTGTCCCTTGTACCCCTATGGGAATAATCAAACTCTTGGAAGCCGCTGATTATGAGATAGCTGACAAGAAGGCAGTGGTCCTCGGACGTAGCCAGATTGTTGGTCTTCCCATATCAAAACTCCTTCTGGACAGGAACGCTACCGTGACCATCTGCCACTCCCGTACAAAGGACTTGGCCGAGGTCACCAGGCAAGCGGATATCCTTGTCGCCGCCATCGGCAAGGCCAAGTTTGTCACAGGGGATATGGTCAAGGAAGGAGCGGCCGTTATCGATGTTGGAATGGATCTGGACGAGAACGGTAAGCTTTGCGGTGACGTGGATTTCGCTTCCGTCGAGCCGAAGGCATCAGTTATCACACCTGTTCCCGGAGGAGTCGGTCCCATGACTATCTGCTGCCTGATGTCCAACACCATCCAGTGCTTCCTGGCCCGGATGAAAGCTTAGACAGTTTACGTATCATGAATAGATTGGAATTCCTGAAGAGGGCAGGTGCCCTGATCGCCGCCGGTTCTTTTTATCCGGTTTTGACGAACAACTTGTTCGCCCGTCCGATGGGGGCGAATGACCGTATCAATGTGGCGCTCATCGGCTGCCGCAACATGGGATGGGGAGACCTGAACGACGCTCTTCTCAGGCCCGAGGTCCGTTGTGTCGCTTTGTGCGATGTCGATCGTAAGATCCTTGAAGATCGTGCCGCGGAATTGGAAAAACGGACCGGTGTCAAACCTGACCTTTATGGCGATTACCGTAAACTGCTTGAACGCCAGGATCTGGATGCCGTGATCATCGGCACTCCTGACCATTGGCATTGCCTGCAGATGGTAGATGCCTGTGCGGCAGGAAAGGATGTGTATGTCGAAAAGCCGATTGCCAATTCAATAGGCGAATGCGACCTTATGGTGAAGGCCGCCAAAAAATACGGCAGGGTTGTTCAGGTTGGGCAGCAGCAGCGCAGCGCTACTTTGTGGAACAGCATGAAGAAGTACATTGACAGTGGAAAACTCGGCCGAATCGCCAAGGTGAATGTGTGGGCGAATTTCGCATATGCCCGCATCACGAACCCCGTTCCGGATCAGGAACCTCCTCAGAATGTGGACTTTGACTTCTGGCTCGGACCTGCTCCACAGCGCACTTTCAATCCTAAGCGTTTCCACGGGTCGTGGAGGATGTTCTGGGATTACGGTGGAGGCCTCATCACAGACTGGGGCGTTCACCTGCTCGATATGGCTTTATGGGGCATGAATGTGAAGGGTATGCCCAACCGTGTCATGGCATCTGGCGGCAACCACCAGGATCCTCTGAATTATGCTGAGACATTCGACACCATGTCCGTGGTTTACGAGTTCGATGATTTCATCATCAATTGGGACAATGTGACTATCGAGACCGGTCCATATAACAAGAATTATGGGGTGGAATTCGTGGGTGAGAACGGAAGCCTGGTGGCTAATCGTGAAAGCTGGGAGGTTCTGCCCTTCAAAGACAGGATCGAGCCTTTCCAGAGCCTGCCTGATTATCTTGACCACCGCGACCATCTGGCCAATTTCATAGATTGCATGAAAAAGCGCGAGATGAACACCGCCTGTACGATAGACAACGGGGCATTGTGCGCCAAATACGCCCATCTTGGCAATATATCCGCCCGAGTTGGCTCGGATATAGTCTACGATGACGTCCGCAAGAAATTCAACAACAAGGACGCCAACAAGTTGTTCATCAAGGAATACAGGAAGCCTTGGAAACTGCCCGTATTATAATAAGACTTGCTCTTTAGATTGTTTTCCATATATTTGTATATACTCACTTAGCAAATCTGTTTTATCATGAAAAGAACTTTCCTTCTTGGGATTATCCTTTCTGTAGTCATGTCCCTCCCCGGAATGGCTCAGGACAAAACCGTCAAAAAGATCATCGAGATCGGACAGACCGACAACCGGGTGATGGATCACAACAACCATCTGTCAAATTATATCGGTGGACGTCCGGTTGGCTCTTCCGCTTTGACTCATGCCGAGGCATGGATCAAGGAGCAATTCGAGTCCTGGGGACTTGAGGTCATGGTTCAGGAAGCCGGCGAGATCAATGTCGGGTTCGATCGCGGCCCTTGGTTTGGTCGTATGCTCAGCGAGGACGGGATGAATCTTCATTTCGGAACTCCTTCATACACAGCTCCCACCAAAGGAAAACAGACGGGAATAGTACTTATCGAGCCTCATTCCAAGAGGGAGTTCGAGAGGATGAAGGGTGCTTTGAAAGGTGCCTGGGTTCTCCTCGACGCCGAGTCCAATGGAATGGCCATAGACTGGTCTGACAAAGCTAATGAGGCTAGGGCCGAGGTCATTAAGAAGAATGAGGAGATCGACCGCAAGAATATGGAGATTATGATGTACAACAGGACCCATCGCAATGAGACCCCGAAAGAGATGCTGCCTTACGAGAAGACGGTTGCGCCTTTCTACAAGGAGATGGTCGAGGCTGGTGTAGCCGGTTTCATCCGCTCGGCTAAAGTTCCTCTCAGGATAATGTACGACAGGGCCAACTGCTACAATATCACCATGGAGAATCTTCCCAAGGTTTGCGATATCTGCCTGGATGAGGCCCAGTTCGACATAATCAAGAAGAAAGTCGAGAGAAAGGACATTTTCCAACTCGAGTTTGACATCCGTAACCATTTCTACCGCGGCCCTGTCAAGTACCACAACATCATCGGTATCATCAAGGGAAGCAAATATCCTAATGAGTATGTGCTTACAGGAGGTCATCTTGACGCCTATGACAATGGCGGCGGCGCCGTGGATGACGGCAATGGAGCCAGCCTCAACATGGAGGTTGCCAGATTGCTCGCCACTGCTGGTGCTAAGCCCAAGCGCTCAATCATGGTCTGCATCTGGACCGGTGAGGAATATGGCCTTCTTGGATCCAAGTTCTTTGTCGAGAACAAGACCGTTCCGCTTGAGAAGATATCCAACTACATCAATAGGGACGGCGGTCCTTTGATGTCCACGGGTGTCACCGTACCTCCGGCAATGTATGACGATTATGTGTCGATATGCAAACCAATCATGGATCTGAATCCTGAGGTTCCTTTCACTGTCAACAAGAGAGAGGGAGAGGCTCGTCCTCGTCCCACATCAGCGGGAGGAAGCGATCACGCCTACTTCGCCATGAACGGAGTTCCGACCATTGGTTTCCAGGAGACTGATCCTATGGGTTATAATTTTGAATATCAGGAGATTTGGCATACCGAGAGGGATATCTACAATAAGGTTATTCCCGAATATATGGAGCATTCCGCGACAGTCACCGCCGTGGTTGTCTACGGCCTCGCCAATCTTGATCACCAACTTTCCCGCACTGGTCTTTACAAGGATTAGAATGCGCCCAAAGGAAATCCGCCGTATTTCTTCAGCGACCCTTCTGCTTGCTGGAAGCGTGTCGCTGGGAGCCCAGGATAAGCCTAATATCATAGTGTTCCTTGCTGATGATATGGGACCTATGGACACGAGTGTACCTTTCGTCACAGACCGGAACGGCGTCCCTGAGCGGTTTCCTTTCAATGATTGGTATCACACACCAGCGATGGAGCGTCTGGCGTCTCAGGGTGTACGATTCTCGCAATTCTACGCCATGAGCGTCAGCTCTCCTTCCAGGGTGTCGTTGCTCACCGGGCAATATTCAGCCCGTCACCACACGACTAACTGGATTTATTCCGAGAGCGACAACAGAAACACTTTCGGTCCATATGGTTGGGGGTGGAACGGGATTTCGCCTGAGGAGTGGACGCTTCCTCGTCTTCTCGCAGATTCCGGGTATAGGACGATACATGTGGGTAAAGCGCATCTGGGTAACAATAATTCTCCTGCTGCTGATCCTTTGAAAGTCGGCTTTGATGTGAATATAGCCGGATCCTCAATAGGTGAGCCTGGCAGTTACTATGGTGAAGACGGCTACGGGCTCTACAAAGGTTACAAACCGAGAGCTGTACCCGGGTTGGATAAGTACTTGGGCACCAACACCTTCCTTACAGAGGCCCTAACTCTTGAGGCTATGGATCAGATAGACTCGGCGCTGGTGGACGGAGAGCCTTTCTTTTTGTACATGTCTCATTATGCGGTGCATAGTCCTCACCAGAAAGATCCCAGATTCATTGAAAGATATGAAGGCGATGAGTCTAAGCCGGATAACGCGAAGGGATTCGCGACACTGATTGAGGGGATGGACAAATCCCTTGGAGACATATTGGATCATTTGACGGAGAAGGGAATCGCGGAGAACACTTTGGTGATATTCATGGGCGATAATGGCACCGGACTTTTCCTTGGAACCGACCGTGACTATTGCTCAAGCGCTCCGTTAAGGGGCATGAAGGGAACTGAGTTTGAAGGCGGTATCAGGGTGCCTTGCATTATCTCCTGGGCGGCTCCGGGGAAGGGTGCGGCCCAAGAGAAGTTGCCTATCGTGAGCAACTCCACTTGTGAGGATGTGGCTTCAATTTGTGATATTTACCCGACAGTGGCAAAGATTGTCGGGGCGGATATCCCTTCGGATCATATAGTTGATGGTCAGGACATCCGTTCGTTGCTGAGTGGTGGTCATGACGGCCATAGGGACGAGTTCCTGATGCATTTCCCTCATGAGCACAGGGGAAGCTATTTCACAGTGTGGCGTAATGGGAAGTGGAAGCTGATATATTACTACAATCCCACTCATCCGGAGAATCCGCAGTGTGTTCTGTACAACCTCAAGAAGGATCCTTTCGAGACCAAAGACTTAGCGTCCAAGCGCCCCAGAAAGGCCCGGGAAATGACTCGGGAGATGATCACCAAGCTTGAGGAGACTGGTGCCCAATATCCGGTGGATTTTGTCGGCAATCCTGTACCTCCGAAGGTCTTATAATCCTAGATCAATTGATATTAAGGGTAACAGCCTTAAGATCCTTGTCGTCTGAGGAGGATCCTACAAGGATTGTGAACTCTCCGGGCTCAACGCTCCAGCGGTTTTCGGCGCCGAAGCATTGGAGCATTTCAGGAGTGATTGCGAAAGTGACTTCCGCGCTTTCGCCATTTTTCAAGAATACCCTCTTAAAGGCTTTCAACTCTTTCACCGGCCTTGTCACCGAAGCGTATTCGTCCCTGATATACAATTGCACAACCTCAGCCCCGTCATAAGGTCCCTCGTTAGTGACCGTTATACTTACCGTGGCAAGAGCGTCTAAGGAAGGTTCTGACAGTCCGGACGTCTCGCTTCGCTCGACCCCACCACCGACTTCGTCGGCGGTCCCCCCTCTTGCGTGACGAGGGCGTCCACGGTCCGGACTTGCCAGACCTTCCTTAGACTCGTTAGGCTCCGTGGCAGCCTCCGGGCTTAGGCCGTACTCAGCCGCAGCGGAGCGAGGATGGACGCGGCCGGGCCCGGACGGCTGGCCGGAGAACAATGAAGGATTTGAATAAGCAAAGTTACTGTAGGAAAGTCCGAAGCCGAAGGGCCAGAGGGGACCGGTGTCGTTGGTGGCGAATTGACGGGAGTACTGTGAGTGCTTGTGATTGTAGACGGTAGGTACCTGGCCGACACTGCGCGGCATCGTCACCGGTAATTTGCCGGAAGGGTTGACCTTGCCGGAGATTACCTCAGCGACGGCCTGACCACCCATCTGACCGGGTTCCCAAACATTAAGAATCGCATCCACATTCTCCTTTGCCCAGGCGATACTGTTTGCCCGTCCGGTCATCAGGACCAGGATGGTCGGTTTGCCGGAGGAGGCCACTGCCTCAAGAAGTTCTTCTTGCATTCCAGGCAGGTCGATGTCGTCCCTGTCGCAGTTCTCGCCGCAAGTGCGTCCGAAGGCTGAATATCGCTGTGAGTTTTCTCCCGCGACGACTATGCAGACGTCGGCCGCGGAGGCTTTATGACGGGCGGCGGCTATTCCTTTGGCGTCGATGTTTGAGATCATCCCGCCGAAGCACATCGTGTCGATCGTGACACCTGGGAACTCAGCTTTGAGGCCGTCTAGGACGGTGATAACCAGCGAATCCGGCTGTGGCGCCGCCCAATCGCCCAGAATCGTCTGACTGTCCGCATTCGGCCCAACGACAAAGAGCCGTCTGACGGAGCCTGACGCCGTAAGTGGCAATACGCCGTTATTCTTGAGGAGGACGATACTTTCACGGGCGGCGGCTAGAGCAGTCTGGCGGTGCTCGTAGGCGTTCTCAAGTGGTTCTAAAGAGGGGAGTGGGGCCTCGAACAGCCCCACCGCGAACTTCATCTCCAGAATCTTTCCGGCAGCCTCGTCAATCCTTTTCATCGGAATCCTTCCAGACTTGACGGCATCAATCACGGCCTCGAAATAATTGTCCCCCTGCATGTGCATGTCTATTCCGGCTTCAACCGACCTGACAAAAGCCTCGGTTGAATCAGGAGCCCAATGATGCATCGCATACAGCCTCTCAATATCCATCCAATCGCTGACGACGAAGCCATCGAAGCCAAGCTCATCACGAAGCAAATCCTTTAATAACCAGCTATTTCCGTGGCATGGAATTCCATTGATCTCGTTGTGTGCGGCCATAAAGGTCCCTACATGGGCGTCTTTGACAGCTGCCACGAATGGCGGAAGGTAAATCTCCCTCAGCTGCCTCTCGGAAAGATCCATAGGCGCCGCATTGAGACCTCCGAAAGGTTCTCCTCCGGCGATAAGATGTTTAGCACAAGCGATAACATGACCCTCGTCAAAGTTCCGGTCCCTGCCTTGAAGCCCCCAGATGGAGTATTTTCCCATCTCAGTCACCAGGAACGGATCTTCTCCGAAGGTCTCTCCCATTCGGCCCCATCTGGCATCCCTCGCCACGTCCAGATTAGGCGCGAATGTCCAGTAAAGGCCCTTTTGACGCATCTCCAATGCGGTTTCTGCTCCAATACTCTCTATTAGCTCAGGGTCAAATGTGGAGGCTAGGTTGATGCTGGTCGGGTAAATTGTGCAACCTTCTATAAGGGCGTTACCGTGAATAGCGTCGATACCTATCAGAAGAGGTATCCCCAGACGGCTTTCTTTAGCAAGTTCCTGGAGTGCGATGGCTTCCTTTGTGGTCATGCAATGGAGGAAGGAGCTCACTTCGCCTCGGCGAATCTTGTCCGCCAGGTCCTTGTTGCCAAGGTTCTCATCAGTGGCGTCAATATTCTTGTAAGGTGAACCTTGTCCCGGGGGTACGTAGCAAGGCGCCACATATTGGCACATCTGCCCGACCTTCTCCTCAAGGGTCATTTCTCTCAGAAGCAACTTAGCCCTGTCAGCCGCCGGTAACGACGCGTCCTTCCAGTCTCTCTTTCCGCAGGAAGTAAGACTTGCCAGCAAAAGAAGAAGGATCGTAAATCTCTTCATATTATGTCTCATTTTTCCTTAGGCTCTTTATGTGCCCTGAAATTGGCTGACATCGGGGGATCCAGGAACACCTTGTTCTCTATTTCTCCGGAATTAAGCCTGACCCAAGTCGTGAAACCACGCTGCCCGGAGGTGAACTCAAATACCCTCGCTCCATTGGGCTTGAGGTCGTTGTAGACGGTGTCGCAGCCACTGAAGCGGCCATAGATGAGCATCACGCCCATATACTGCATCACGAAGTCGTTGTTGTGCTCATGGCCGCAGACTATCGCCTGTATGTCGCCGTTCAGTTTCATGGCTTGGAACAGACCCGAGTTCAGTTTGGAGCAGCCGATATGTTCTCCCATATGACCTATGAATGTCCATCCTTCGTTCCCGGCCAGCCTCAAGCTGTAGTCGAATTCCGCTGGAGGGATGTGGAAGAATGCGAGAGAATGGACCGGCTTCCCGTTGTTCTTCGCAGTGAATTCCTTGCTGTAGGAATCGTACCATTCAATCTGGTCCGCATGGACGTTGTCGTAGCCACCACCCTCAACATCAATCAAACGGCCAGAATCGAAAAGATACAGCACCCGGTCAACACCTCCTGGCCCGGAAAGGGTGATAACATCGTTGGTGGCTTTTGAGATGCCTTTATCCGCCGGGGTATTGATATTATAAGGAATCGTGCGGATAACATCCAGAACCTCGGTCCTGGTCAGGCCGAACTCGCTATCGTGGTTGCCCAAGGCCACTGCGAATGGAATCTTGTGGTCCGAGATGATTCCAAGTACCTTGCGAAGACTTTCCTCGGCCGGGCGGCCGAAAATGACATCTCCAGTGTGTATCACCAGGTCCGGTTTCTCGATTTGGAGCATTTTGTCCACGTTCTCATAGGCTCTATCACTTCTTTGATCACCAAATACTACGTGAGTGTCAGTCAGTTGGAGAACCTTGAATGAACCATCGGAATTATACTTGAAATCCTTTGCGATACCAGAGCCCTTTCTGGGTGAGGGGTAACCGGATGCGGGGTGACTATCCTTCATTTTCGCCGCTGCGCTCACTCCTGGAATCGCCATCGCTGAGCCCGCGGCCATGACCATCGCCGAATCTTTTATAAAGTCTCTTCTGTCCATATCATAATAAAACTTATGCGATATGATTACAAAACATCTATGACTATCTTCTCAGAAACGTTGGTCCGGGGGAGCGAGAAGCGAATCATGCCATCCTCGAAGGTCCAGTCTTTCAGTTCTTTCCCTCCGACCAGGACGGAAGAGGCTTTCCCGTCATTCCGCACGGCGAATGAATATTCTCTGGTGGAAGGCATGCCCTCGAAGGAACCAACCACAGGATTGACGATTATCTTCGAAACTCCATTCTTCTCATGGCACTCGACACGTGTTGAGGCGATAGCTCCTTTCTCGTGATTATAAGTCACTCCGTCGTCATCGAGGAGGGTGAACTCCGAGTCCCCGCAAGGATAAATATTCAAAGTGACTTTTTCGAACGGACGGGCGCCGAGGTATGAGACATCTCCTTGGGTAGGGATGATCGCTCCATCACGGACGAAAAGGAGTCCGGCCCTGTCGGCGGGATATTCCCTGGTGAAGGTCTCACCCTTGCTGACTATCCTCTCGCCTGTCCAGGCGTCAGTCCAAGTGCCCCTCGGGAGGTAAATCTCATTTGTGAATATTCCCACACAGTACCATGGACCGAACATGTATTGGTAGGTCATGTCGTCGCAGTTGCGATCCTCTGGGAAGGTCAGCGGCATGGAACGGACGATAGGCATGCCATCTTTGGTAGCCTCCAGCGCCATGGAATAAATGTACGGGGCCAGTGAGTAACGAAGCTTGACATAAAAACGGTAGATGTCCTGCTCGGGCTTGTCGTAATAGAACGGCTGCATCATTGAGAACCAGCTGTTTATCTGGACCCAAGGAAGGAACAAGCCGAAATGAAGAGAAGGCATCTCAAGGTCTCGGGGCACGCTCATCACGTCACAGGAAGTGTTGAGGAAGCCGCTCATTCCGAGGTTCAGTTGGTCGTACAATGCTGTTTTTCCTCCGCCGTTATCACCCGAGGTTGACGCTGTCCAGTGCTGAGTGCCGGACCATCCACCACAGTAGTGGTGCCATGTCCTGCGGTTGTTGTAGTTTCTGCCAAGCTCAGCCATCTGCTTTGGAAGCAGCACCTGGTTGAGGTTGTGCATCACAGCGTCGGTCTTGCCGTTGTAGTATGGCCAGTCCGGGTGATTGTCAATAGTGCGGGCAGGATCAAGTTTGAAACCCTCAACGCCCTGGTCCATGAAATTCTTCAAATGGTCCATCCAGTGCTCCTGACCGGAGGTGTCACGACCCTCCCGCAGTGCCACAAGATCCTCTTCAACAAGGCTCAGGTCATATTCCTCGCATAGCCAGAGGCCGAGGTGGAAGCCCATGGAACGAAGCTTTCCGATGAAGAGCCTGTGGTGGAGTTGTTTAGGGTATTGGTCTTGGACCCAGTAGGGTTCCGGGGAAAACCTGTCATAGTTCCAGCGCTTCTTGGTAGTGAAATCATAACGCTTCGCCATCCACTGCGGTTCCAGCCAGAAAACGTCGCAAGGCACATCAATCTGACGGAACATGGCCGCATCGTGGAGGATGTCGAATTGCTCCTCACGCATATTAGGGCCGAAGCAAAGGCCATAGGCCCACTTGGGAAGCACATAGGTGCGGCCGGTGACTGTGGTGTAGGCGTTGAGTATCGCCGGCATATCCTCTCCTGCCATCAGGTAGAAGTCGGCCTCATCGTAGGCGTTGACTATGTTGAAACGATCTTTCTGGAAGCTTCCCACGTCGAAGAAACTCTTTCGGGTGGTGTTGTCGTATATTCCCCAACCCCGGGAGCTCATCATGAATGGCATCGGGATCTCGGTGTGCTGATAGGTGACCCACATCCGGAGAAGCTCGCCTCTATGCTGGATATGGTCACGGCTCGTGCTGCCACCGCCGTAGAATCGCTCACCATCCTCCATCTTTATCGAAATGGCGCAGATTTCCATAGCCCCGGGAATCTCCCTCTTGTCCATCTTGGCGAATTCCTTGTCGTCTCCGATGATACCTCCACCGTTGCTGACCACGTTGAGGTCCTCCCATTTTTTGTTGATGATCTCACGCAGGTCCTTGCATGTTTTGTCCCCATTGCCGAGAACCTTGACTTCACGAATGACATAGCCGCCCTTGGAGTCCTTAAGGGTGATGGCACCAGTCTTCTTGTTGACTGTCAATGAATATGACTTTGTGGCCACTGTCCATTCGTTTCCTTTGGTGGTCTGTGCGGTTTTCACGGGACTCCAGTCGGTCTTGATGCAGCCGTAGCGCTCAAGAAGCGACTCCTCGAACTCTTTCCGTGGGCTGATCCTGATTCTGAATATCCCATCATCACACACATCCACCAGGACATTGTGTCCATCAGCCAATGTCATCCTGAACGCAGTGAAGGATCTGCTTTCAGGCGCTGCAGCAGCCGGACGGCCGTCCGAGCCCGGCCGAGTCCATCCTCGCTCCGCTGCGGCTGAGTACGGCCTAAGCTCGGAGGCCGCTCCGGCTGAAAAAGCAGGCTCGGAGGCCGTTCCGGCGAAAGAGACAAAAGAGGTGGCCAGCAAGGCCAGAATCAACAAAGAGCGTTTCATTTTTCACGTTTATTTTACGTTACGCTTGACGATCTGTTTCTTGTTTTTCGAGCCTGGTTCGTCAGTCTTGAGGTCCTTTATCACTAGCCCTTGGACATCGTCGGCCACGATTGCGGGGCGGTAATCCTTGGCTTCTGCCACAAGGCGGACATTTTCAAGAGTGATTCCCTTGGCGTGGCGGATGAATAGTCCCCATGCAGGAAGCTCCTTGAACTGAGAGAATTCGGGGTAGGTGTCAATCATCTCGGGGATGCTATCCAATTCCTCAGGAGAGGTGCCCCGATAGGCGTATAGCTTGTTGCCGCCTCCTGGATAAATGATCTCCACGTTCTTCAAGGTTACATTCTCGATAGGCAGTTCAGGAATACCAACGATTCCGGAGGGTGATACATTCCTTGGAAGGTCCTCGATAGGGCCCTCGTAGCTGTAGCCGGCGTCGGCTTTTCCCAGCGGTACTTGCACTTTTATGTTAGAGAGAGTAATATTCTTAAGGTAACCCATTTTGCCGTTATTCCAGCGGATTCCGGTACGTAGGTAAATCGCATTACTGGTATTGACAGCCTCGAGGCCGTCAACAAGAATATTCTCAATCTCGCCACCGTCAACGGATTGGATGGTGATTGCGGATCGGTGGGTGTCGAAGACTTTGTTGTTGATTAGCCGTATATTCTTGAAACCTCCTTTTGATACGGTTCCGAATTTGATGGCGCTGGCGCTGGAACGAGCCACGCAGTTCCTTACCTCTATGTCCTCGCAAAGGTGGGCGGCAGAGTGGGACTTGAAGCAGATGGCGTCATCGGAAGCATCTATGAATGAGTCTTTTATCAAGACGTGGCGACAGTCCACGATGTCAAGACCATCATTGTTCCAATAGTTCTTGCTATCCATCAGGATTCCGCTGATTGTGAGGTTCTCGCACTGGTCGGTGACAAGGGTCCATTCGGCCGAGTTCCGGAGGTTTATTCCCTCGATCACTACATCCTCGCATTCACGGAAGTAGATGAGTTTGGGCCTTTTAGTGACTCTGTCGTTCTTGGTTGTGTCCTCAAGAAATCCCAGATGGACCTGGTTCAGGAAGTTGAGGGCGCAGTCGAATCCCCGGCCGTCAATGACGCCCTTCCCTTTTACGGAAATATTCTTCTGACCTTTTGCCAGGAGAAGTCCATAATTGCCCTCGACCATGTCGTAGTCGTATGGATTGGTCGATCCGACCAGCACGGCGCCTTCCAAAAGGCGTAATTCCACATTGTTTTTAAGGAATAGGCTTCCGGTCAGATAGCGTCCGACAGAGAGTTCCAGAACGCCACCTCCTTGACTGCTGATGTAGTCGATGGCGGCTTGGATAGACCTGGTGTTGAGGGTCACACCGTCGGACTTGACGCCGAAAGAGGAGGCTTGGTGGATTTGTGCCTGTGCGGACAGAACCATTAGCGTGGCCATGAACAGGAGCAGGATTCTTCTCATATTGGTTTTGTTTTATTTGACTTTTATATCGGTGCCGGGAGAGTTTCTCAGGACATCGGTGAGCTTCCGTTTGCTTACAGAGACCTTATCCTTGGTGAACGCCGGCAGATTGTATGATTTCATCAAGCGCTTGTAATAAGCCTTGGGATTCTTCTGCGGAAGAAGGAAAGGTTTTGAGGCGTTGCCATTAGCGTCAATGTGGGTGAAATAAGGCTTGGTGTAAAGGCCGTCATCACGTCGGCTGCTGAAAACCAACCACTTCCCATCTGAGCTCCATGTGTGGAAACTGTCCACATCATTGGAATTGACATTCTCCATAGGTTTGACCGAACCGTCAGACAGATCCACCATCCAAAGATCGGCATCCTTGTGCCAAATGGAGAAATTGCCATAGCCATGGCGGGTGAAGCAGAGGAAACGTCCGTCATGGGAGATACGTGGGAATGAAACACTTGCACTGTCGGCGGGAGCGTCATAAACGCATTCAAGGGAATCGCCGAAACTCATGTCCTCCGCATTGAAAGCGATACGGTACAGGCCGTAGCGGGCCTCCCGGTACTTGTCCGGCATCGGAGCGACAGCTTCCGCTGAGCAGAAATACAGCCATTTCCCATCCGGAGAAAAGGTCGGGAATGTCTCGAAACGGTCTTCCGCCTTCGTGAGCGGGGACCAGGCAATCTCCTTGGTGTTCACGTTATAAACGACCACATCCGAGGCCTCATCGTAGACCTCGATCCTGTTGGCGTCGTGATTATGGAATGCTTGTAATGTCTTATTGACCGAAAACGCCACTAAATCGCCCGAAGGATGCCAATAGGGATAAACAAGCGCGCTTATGGTGGAGTCGGTCTTGGTGTTCAGTTTCTCTATCTCTCCCTCGTTAACTACAACGGTACCTCCGAAGGTGGCGCGGGCATGGAAGACCATCTTGGACGGATCACCATTCAGATAAGTGTGGCAATTCATGCAATTCCCACCGGTCAGGTCGTTCGTCAGGATGGCCTTCTCTGAATATGACTCAAGATTCCTCTGATAAATACCCATCTCCTGCCAGCCTTGGTAACCAGGGGGAATCAGGCGGTAGGAGAACCAAGGGTCAATCCGGTCATGGGAAACATTAATAATAAAAGGATTGTATGCTTTCCAAATACCATTATCCTTGATAGCGACAGTCATTTCCAGGATATCTTCATTCATCCATTTTTCCCACTGTCTTTTACTGAAAATGAATCTGCCCCCTTTCTTAGGCTTTAACATCTTCCCATTGACTATCAACCGGCTGGGCTGGTTTCCTGAATAGTCGAAATCAAGAGGAGCAATGTTCTCTGGTACTGTCACTCCACGATAATCCGGGAATATCTCAGGCTGTCCCTCTAGTTTACCTGAGATTTCCATCCTACCTTTGCAACCCATGATTGAGATGGCTGCGATAATGAGGAATATGAATGACGTGTGTGTTCTCATATTTCCGTGTATAATAGGTAGTTCCAGAAAGTTCCCTTATAGCCGGAGGGAGATTTTCCTCCGTTTTGCAAGCTAGCTTGCTGGAAAGCCTGGAAACGTCTTGCCGTACTTTCCGTTACTCCATGGTAAAGACACCATTCAAGACTTATAGGTTCAATACTTCCGATGTTGCGAGAATACTCACTATAGAAGATCAAGGCTTCTTGGGCTGCCTCTGGAAGCTGTTGAAGAGCCGGGGCTCCCCAATAACGATCAACGAAGCGCACCAGTCCCTCCATATCCTTTGCAAGCAGGAGGAAAGATAGAGCGTACTCCATGGCCTTTTTGTCGGAGGGATTGGCTTCGATAACCCTCATAAGTTCTTCCAGCGGATTGCTGAACATCGCGAATCCGTCCTCTTTCGGGAAGTCCATTCTACCCGTTCCAAGTATGGGATCTGCTTCTACCGCACTGTCATTCCAAAGGAATCTCCGGTGATCCTTGGCCCATTTTCTATAACGGAGTGATTTCTCAAGCATCGAAAGGTATTTGTCCGCGACAGTATAAGAACCCCTCATCAACTCGATCTGGGAGTTCATCTTCAACATGTTGGGGCAATATCCGGTCAGGGAATTCAAAATGTTGAAAGATATATCCTGCGCAGCTGCCATGTTGCCCATGGCGAACATTATATGGGCGAGGCGGACATCTACGTTTCCTCCCTGCGACATAAAAGTCAAAGAGGTAACACCTCTCTGATCGTATTTGAACAGGTCTTCCGTAAGCTGCCCCTTCATTGCGAGGGCGAGATTGAGATAATTGGCGGTTCCCGGAGTCCATTCGTGGTGTCTGCAGGCTGCAATCAGCTCATCCCACCTGTCGTTGACAGTATAATATTCATATTCATACGTCGTTAACTGGGACTTCCGGTCGAAGTTCCTGGCGATTTTCCCTGAAAAGAACAATGATGCCAGGAATATGATTAAGGATCCTATTAATATTGATTTTCCAGTCCGTTTTCTCTTAGGTGAAGTTGAATCTGCCCAGGTGCCGATAACTGCTTCAGTAAGAAGATATACCACTAAAATAGCTATCCAAGGTGCCCAATGTATCGCTGGCATTGTCGCGTCAAGGTCGTAGAAGAAGACCGGGGTAAAAGCTGCCGCCCATGTAGGAATAACTGCCAGGAAGAATGCGGCCACACCACAGGCCGCGGCTACGACTATGAGCAAAAGGAACCATGCGATGGGCAAAAACCCTTTCTTCTGGCCACTGTGCTTGTCGAAGGGCATGAAAAACCGCAATGCTAAACAGAGAGCGAATAGGATAGCGGCTGGTCCAGCTGTGAAATAGAGGATTATAGTAAGTATTATGCCCCACAGGACTCTGTGCGAATGAACTCTTTTAAAGATAACCAGCCCGGTTTCTACAAGGAGAATTGATGTCAGATAATCAAAATGGAGGCTGTTGTCTGAAAGAGAGGCTCCTATGAAACATGCTGGCAAAAGGCATAGAGGTAATATCCGCCAATCCTTCCGGGATCCTCTCACTGCCACCCAAAGAAGATAACTAGAGAGGGCAAGGAGCAATAGTGTCAGGATCAATGCCAGAGTTGGATTCCAGAAGAACTGTACGATGAACTGGGCGAGCAATGCTGCTAGCCCACCAACTTTGAACAAGGTGCCAAAGATCCAAGCCTTGTCGAATATGAACAGTTGTTGCTGTTCGCGATATGCCAGGGCGTAGTGGTTCATTAGTTATGGTTTGCGTTATGCAAACCTACATATTATTAAGCGAAGTTACAAATTACTGACTTCGTTCACCATGTCGCCCATGGCGAGGTATTGCTGGTAAAGATCGGTTCCTCCTTCATCCATCTTTTTGATGAAATCTTTGATTTCTTTTCTAGATAAGTAATCAGCGCCTCTGACAGCTTCATAATAAGTCGGTTTGCCGCTTATCGCACTCACAAAAGAGTCTTTGATGAAAATATAGCGAATAGATTCCTTGAGTATTTTTTCCTCTGTAACCTTTCCTATGGCATATCCCTGGAATATGCATAGGCTATCACAATTGTAAATGAGTTTAAGGTCTTTAACTTCAGTGTCTCCTACAACGCCGAGGTAAGTTGCCATTTCCTCGTTCACTTTATTCTGGAGATGAATTCTCGCTATTGGGGCCAATCCTTTCTCTCCGCATGAAATAAGAACCAGCGCGTATGTGAGAAGTATAAATAATATGTGTCTCATGATTAATAAAAAGACCGGCCCCTTGCCGGAGCCGGTCAATTCTGATTTATAAGCTATTAATAACCAGCATTCTGAGGAATCTGTTTGTCCTTGTTAGAATCAATGATCTGAGCAGGGATCGGGAATACATAGTTATGAGGCTTGAAGTTGCTGTAGTGGCGGGTCTTCCCCATTTTGTCAATATAAGACTCACGAGGATTGTTCGCAACACCTTCGTAACCAAAACCATACTTATGAACACGCTCATACATATAGTTGGACGTGGTGGCATCCTGGGTAGGATACTTTGAAGTCACATAAGTGGCGTTCGGATTGCAGGACAGACGGCTTAGAGTGATCCAGCGCTGTTCCTCACCAAAGAGTTCGCGGATACGTTCGTCCATGATGTAATCGATATCAATCTGGCTTGCTTCAGCCCTCTTGGCACCTGCACGGTCACGGAGGACATTGATATCTTCCGCGGCACCGGCGAGGTTGTTCTGGGCAAGACGAGCCTCCGCGCGGAGCAGATAGGTTTCAGCGATACGGATCATATAGAAGTCGCAGTCATAGATGTTGTAAGCATAGACGTTACGGAACGGATGCTTATCATCGGAGAACTTCCAGAAACGAGGAGTGATGTTCATAGTATCACTTGCGGTGATCACATAAGCGTTATCACCAGCATGATCAAGCTCGCGCTGTTTGAGTTCAGCTTTGATTTGAGACCACTTTTTGCCTGAAGGGGTATAATAGTCGCGCTGGATCATGACCTCGGATCCACGGAAGTCGTTAGGATCATCCCATACACTACCGTTAATGTCGCCGGCGGGACGGGTCACATACTCATTGGCGAGGAGGGTAAGACCATAGGCGGCACCATTACCCTGTGAACGGCAAGCAAGAGAGTCTAGACCTGTGCTCAGGTTATACATGGTCTTGCGGCCGACGGCGTCCTTGACATCTTTGTTAGGAGCTCCGGCATTAGGAACGTTGGCTCCGGCAGGGAAGCATACAGCATCCGTTGAGAAGATATAGAAGACGTTGCCGTCCTTATCCTTACGGGTACCATTCTTACCACCCATAGGAACCCAAGGTGACCATACCGCCTCGATAGGAGCGGTGTGAGTACGCCACCAGGAGTCACCGGAACCACCGAGGGTCCATTGATCGGAATTGGAAAAGTCTGACTGGCAAACCCAGATTGCTTCCTTGTTGGCAGGATCATTTGAGTTACCATCTTTCGCATTAGTTCCATCAGTTTTTGCTGAGCAACGGAAGAGATCCCAATAAGCGCCTTGAGGGGCTGCAAGGGAGTTGCCATAGCGGTCAGCGGCCTGATCAGCACGGTTTCCGAAACGGGTTGTCATGATATGGTAATCACCATCCTGGCCATTAATGACGCGGGAAGCGGCATCCTCTGCCTCTTTGAACTTACCGAGAGCAAGATAGGTCTCAGCAAGGTAATGGGCGGCAGCGGCCTTGGTTATGGTTCCCATCAAACGCGGGGTGGTAGGAAGATTCTCCTCAGCCCATTTGAAATCCTCCGCGATCTTCTCCCAAGCTTCCTGACGGGAGAGGAGTTCGTAGTCATAACGCGCTTCTGTGGTCATGTGCTCTGAATACATGACACCGCCGTACATTCCTGCGAGGACGCGGTATGCCCAAGCCCTCATGAAGATTGCCTCAGCGCGAAGCTCATTCTTCTTGGTGGCGGTGGAATAGGTGACACCCTCGTTTTGGTCAATCATGTCGACAACAGTGTTGGCACGGTTGGCAAGCTTGTACATATAATCTGGCCAGTGGCGGGCATAACCACTCTGATCAGTTAGAGATGCCCAGTTGGACATGTGGTCAGTAGCGCTAGTCTCGGAGAAGGAATCCAGTCCGACTCCAAGGAGCATGAAAGAGTGAGTCGTACGCATGCAACCATAGATCATGTACTGCACCTCCGCATAGCAGGATGCAAGTCCAATTTCCATAGCACGCTCAGACTGGTAGAAACCTGCGGAGTCATTCTTGTAGGATTTCTCCTCAAGGAATTCCTCATCATTGCAGGCGCCGAAGAGAATGACACAGGCTGCGAGAGCGGCGAATATTTTATAAATCTTCATAATTCCTTCTGTGTTAATGTTAGAATGTCAGGTTGACACCGACGGTGACAGTCTTGTAGGCTCCGTTGCTGCCATAACGGTCTGAACCAGCGTTGGCGGCAATTGTGCCGGCATTTTCAGGATCGATACCAGACCAGTTAGAGATAGTGATAAGGTCAGTGGCAGCGACATAAATGCGAGTCGCATCGAGGCCGATGGCCTTAGTGATCTTAGGATCGATATTGTATGAGAACACGAGATCCTTCAGCTTGAGGAAGGAACGAGGGTTCCAGAATTGATAGTTGAGAGACTTTCCAAGAGTGGAACTGCCCCATCCATAACGGGGATACCTGTCTCCGTCTCCTTCGGCCTGCCATGGCTTTACTGAAGCGAGCTGCGCGCCACCAGTCATTGTAGTGCCAAATGCGTTCGGGTCAAACCAGAGGAAGTGAGTCTTGTCTCCCTGTGCCCAACGGAAGTTGAAGTAGAGGGAGAATCCCTTCCAACTCAAGGTATTGCCAAAGTTAACTGTGAAGAGAGGATCTGGAGAACCGATGTAATGACGGTCGTCAGCGGAAATTTTGCCGTCACCATTGTAGTCTTCAAATTTAATGTCACCAGGGACAGCATCCGGCTGGACCTTGTGAGCATCTATCTCTGCCTGATTCTGGAAAACGCCAAGCTTCTTAACATCGTAACCGGCACCAATAGGATATCCAACCTGGAGTGCGTAGTATGAGTCAAAACCATAAGAAGTGGCATTTGCGATATCATCAGCTTCCTTACCATCAAAGCCAGGACCGAAGAGGGAAACGAGTTTATTGGCGTTGGAATCGAACACGAGGTTGCTCTCCCAGCGGAAAGTCTCCTTTCCGTTTCCATTGATATTAATCGAATTGAGGGCGATTTCAACACCCTTGTTGGATACCTTACCCACATTGTCCCAAACATCTGTGTAACCGGAGAAGTAAGGAGCACTACGGCGAACAAGCATGTTGGTGGTGTTGCCTGCGTAGACATCCACACTACCATTCAGACGGCTCTCAAGGAGAGCGAAATCCAAACCGATATTGTATTTCTCAACAGTAGCCCAAGTAAGGTTAGGGTTAGGAACATTGGTCATGGCCATACCAAGATTGCTGGCGTCACCGAGCCAAGTCATAGAGATGTTACCATTGTTGCTTGTAGCCTTCTCTACTGTAGCCTGTGTCGCGCCAGGAGAAACGGAACGGGATCCGTTCTGTCCCCAAGAGAGACGGAGCTTCAAGAAGTCGAAAATGCCATCCTTCATGAATTCCTCGTTGGAGATGACCCACGCTGCGGAAGCACCGTAGAAGTTGCCCCACTTGCGACCTACTCCGAAAGCGGAATAACCGTCACGACGGAAGTTCACAGTCACATAGTATTTATTCGCATAGTTGTAATTGGCACGGGCGAGATAACCGATAGCCTGTGATTCAACACGTGTTCTGTTAGGTGTCCATGTCTTTGCGGTTGAAAGGTTGTACTGGGCAAGGTTGGTAGGAGTGTCAAAACCACTGAATCCGATGGAAAGGCCGTTGCTATTGGTCTTTTCACGGGTGTAACCCAGCATAAAGTCCATATGGTGCTTTCCGAAATCCTTTGTGTAGGTCAGGATTTGGTCGATATTCCAAGCCGCATAGTTGGACGTTGAAGAATTACCGCTTGCGGATGCGTTGAACTGCTGAGGGTTGTCCATGTCGGTAACCCTTTCGGTGTTCACCTTGATTTCAGGCATGTTAAACACATCAGAGTAGGAAGCGTTGCGCTGTCCCTGCATGGTGATCTTATAGCTCAATCCAGGGATGAACGGGAAGTCGATTTGTGCGTAGGCCACACCATTGAGGTTGGCGCTCTTGCTTCCGCGTTTTGTCCAAAGGTGGGAGTCATTCTCTCCCGCACCCCAATAAGGGCTGGCGGTACTTCCATCAGGCACACTGTTGTACCAGTTCTCATAACCAGGCTGTATCGCATGGACAAAAGAAAGAGGAGTCATCCAGAAAGCGTTCTGGATCTTTGCGGTCTGACCCCAGCTGTTGGCCCAAAGATAGTTGGCTTTTGCACCAACGGTGAGCCAATCGGTGACATTGATGTCAACCTTACCCATCGCACCTGCTTTCTCGTAGTCGTCACCCTTACGTATACCCTGCTGACGAGTGTAGTCAGAGGAAACGTAGTAGCTGACATTCTTGGCTTTTCCACCAACGCTGACGTCGTACTTCTGTCCGACACCCTTGCGGGAGATCTCTTCAAGCCAATTGACCCACTGTCCGCTATTCCAAGCATCAAGTTCGCGGGCGGAGAGAAGTCCGGAATTGGCGGCGTTGTCCAGGCTTCCGAAATCACTCCAATTCTTGTCCTTGAAGTTAGCGTTACCAAGGGCCTGCTGGCTATAGAAACGGTTCTTCAGGAAGGTCTCTTTGTCGTTAACCATCTTGGGCATGCGGCTCCAGTCAGAGAGACTGACGCTGGCGTTGAAGTTGACGACAGGCTTCTCGCTGGTTCCATGTTTGGTGGTGATGATGATAACACCATTAGCTGCACGGGAACCGTAGATAGCAGCGGCTGAAGCGTCCTTGAGAACATCAATGCTTTGGATGTCAGCGGTGTTGATAGAGTTGATCGAGCCATAGGAGAGAACACCGTCGATGACAAGAAGAGGCTGGTTGACACTCTGCGCGCTTGAGGAGATACTTCCTCCTGTAGGGATGGCGTTCTTACCGCGGATAGTCATCGTCGCTGTGTTGTCACCGCCTGCGGTACTTGTAGGAGCATAGCTGAAACCAGCCACACGGCTAGAGAGTCCAGAGAGGGCATTAGGGTTCGGAAGAGCGGAAATGTTCTTGTCATTCCCATAGTTAACACTGGCGATGGCTCCGGACACGTCCTTCTTGCGGGCGGTACCGTAACCGACAACCACGACCTCATCAAGGAAAGCGGAGTCGTCTTTCAGCTGGACGTTGATGGTCCGCTGGGATCCGACTGTGATTTCCTGCGAAGCAAAGCCGATACTGGAAAAGACCAGGACGGCACCCTGCTTGAGGTTATTCAAGCTCCAATTGCCATCATAGTCCGTCATTGTGCCGGTGGTGGTGCCCTTTACGAGGACATTCACTCCGACAAGAGGTTCGCCTGACTGGTCTGTGACCTTACCGGACACAGCGGTCTGTGCGAACACTTGAGCTCCTATAAAAAGAAGCGCAAGCATAACCGTAATGAAACGTTTACCCATAAAATGAATGATTTAAAAGGATTTATAGTCTTTTAGTCCAATTATGCTAATTACCTTAATTGACAAATAAATAATAACTTCCTGACTCTTAATACATTTAAAAATGTTACAATAATACTTTTACCCTTTTGCGACCAAAAAAACTGGTTTATCCGAACAAAGATATTAAGATTTATGAAATAATCAAATTTCCTCCAATATTATCTGATGTGGCCCTAGGGCCATTTTTCGTTTCTCGCAGATAGATTTATACTAATTAATAACGGTACGTGATTAGTTGAAAGCCCTCTTCACGGGCTTTTTGGACATTTCGAACAAGAGGACGGCTCCGTCCTTGATGTCTTCGTATTTGATAACGGGGGAAGTCAGCCTTTTGCCGTTGAGGTACAAGGCTTTGACATATATATTGTCCTCACTCCAACCCTTGGTGGTCATCTCGATCTTTTTGCCGTTTGAGAGAGTGACAGACATTCCAGGGACGCAAGGGGAACCGACATAGTACCAGTCGGCTCCGGGGCAGAAGGGATAGAATCCCAAGCAGTTGAAGAGGTACCAAGCACTCATCTGCCCGCAGTCATCATTGCCACTCAGGGAGCCAGGCTCGTTGCCGTAATAGTTCTTGGCCACGTATCGGACCCACTTCTGGCAATTCCAAGGCTCGCCGAAATAGTCATAGAGATATGCCACGTGGTGGCAAGGCTCGTTTCCATGCCAATAGCCTCCAATGCGGCCCCAGATGTCGTGGGCGCCGGGGATGTCCTCAGGAAGCTCGATGGTGAAAAGCTCGTCCAAATATTTCTTAAGTCTCTGACGACCAGCTATTTGAACATATCCGTCAAAATCGTGGAAAACGCTCCATGTGTACTGCATGGTGAAACCTTCTGTGATGTCGCCCCAGCCGTTGACTGATCCAGGACCTTGGTAGGCGATAGGGGCGAATGGATCCCGCCATGCGCCCTTAGAATCCTTTCCTCGCATGTATCCTGTCTCCGGATCCACCAGATTCTTGTAATTCATGGAACGGTTCAGGAAGAACTCATAGTCCTCCTCATGTCCCAGCTTTTTCGCCACCTGCGCGATGCACCAGTCATCGTAGGCATATTCAAGGGTCTTGGAGACGCTTTCTTTCTCAAGGTCGAAGGGAACGTAGCCTAAGGTGGTGTATTCGGGGATGCAATCGTAATGAGGGTTTGTGGCCGTGGTCTTCATCGCTTGGAATGCCCGCTCGTAGTCAAAACCCTTGACATCCTTCAAGATCATGTCAGCGAGTATGGAGCAGGAATGGTAGCCTATCATGCACCAAGTCTCTCCTCCGTAGAAAGACCAGTAGGGGAGCATGTGCTCGGCGCTCTTGTCGAAATGGGCCAGCATAGAGTTGGCTATGTCGGCTTGGAGGGGCCTGTTGACGAGGTTCATCAAGGGCTCAAAAGCCCTGAATGTGTCCCAGAAAGAGAATGTGGTGACATTGGTGAAACCCTCGGCCTTGCCGATGGTGCCGTCGTGCTCACGGAACCTGCCGTCGGTGTCCTGGAACACGAAAGGATGGAGCATGGTGCGGTAGACACTGGTGTAGAAGGTCTCCCGTAGCGTTTTGTCCTCACTGTTCAAAGAATATGCCCCCAACGCCTTCTCCCAGGTAGCCTCCGCTTCGGCCAGCACTTTGTCAAAGTCCTTTCCATCCAGTTCCTTAAGGTTCAACAGGGCACCGTCAGTGCCGACACCGGAGACTGCGACCTTTATTTGAAGTTCCTTGGCATCTTCGTAGCGGACTACCACCTGAAGTTTCTTTCCCCAAGCCTCGAGGGAGCTGCGGAAGCGTTTGGTGTTGTAGATGACAGGCTTGCCATCCTGAAGGATCGTGAAGTCCTTTATCGGCTCGGAGAACCGCGCGGCGAAATAGACATAACGTCCAGGGTTCCATCCAGCCACGACCTTGCTTCCGATGACGGTATATTCGTCAAGGAGTCTCACATCTGACCACTCGCAATCCCATTTCAGGGTGTGGTCAAGGTCAATCATCACGTAGGCGCCCGCTTTCTGAGGGTAGGTGAATTTGAATACTCCAGAACGGAGTGCGGCTGTCATTTCCGCTTTGACATCACCGTCTAGGGTTATTCCGTAATATCCCGGGTGCGCATTTTCCTTGCTGTGGTCAAGTTTTGAAGGCTTAATCTCCTGTCCAATTCCCGGAAGGAATAGAAAATCACCAAGATCCGGGATCCCTGTCCCGCTCAGATGAGTCAGGCTGAATCCTTGTACGAAAGGCTTTGAATATTTGTACCCGGCTGCGCAATCGTAGTCTTTGTCGTCGCAGTCGGGACTGATCTGGATGCCTCCATAAGGCAGTTGCGGTCCCGGATACACATTACCGAACCCGTCCGTCCCCACGAACACATTCACATCGTCAATCAACCTCTTTGAGCTCTCGCTTCCGGCAGTATAGCCCTCCCCAAAACCTTCGGGCCTAATGGCCCTCGTCCCACCACCGGCTTCGCCGGCGGTCCCCCCGTTCACGTGGCCACGGGCGGCCACGGTTTCTGGGAGGGCTATACTGCCGGAAGCGGGTATTACAGAGAAAGATATGGAGATGAGTGCCGCAGCGGCCAATCCTTTGAGATAATCCATGGCTTTTAGTATTAATCGTCGTTGATATTACAAAGATAATTATTCCCTTCAAACTGCCGAATTGACTCCTACCACATGGCCAATTATGTTCTTTATAGACCGTTGCGTCTGTTCCTGCCAAACTGCCGCACAGATAATGGCAAATAACGAAAGTGGAAATACTGTCATGGTGCGCCAAAGCCCGAAATAGGCCCCTGGCGCACCATGAGTAGGTCGGAAAACACCCCGAAGACATATTCCTGTGCGCCTTTTTGGCGGAAGGGGGAATGCGGAGTGTTTTTGCTGAAGGATATTACGTTTTTCGCTTGGAAAGAAGAGGAAGATTCCCCATATTTATGTCGTACGGATCATCCGAAATCATCGCAATGGTGATTGGAGAATGAGGCGTTAGATTGTAGCGATGAATAAAGAGTATTTCCATGTGTGCGCCAACGGCGCTGATTCCAGAAACTTCATTATCTCTGAAGACGATTACTATACCGCTTTTAATTATTTCGGGGTTTGTGCGGCAAACACCGAGGTGGAAGTCGTCTCCTTCTCAATTGAAGATAGCCATCCACATGCTCTTTTATGGGGCACCAGGTTAGCATGCTCCCGTTATACAGTCCTTTATGAGTCTCTATATACTCATTATGCCGCTGCCACTCGTAATGGCGGAGCTGATCTTGTCTTGAGTTGCGAGCTATATCCAATTGGAGACGATATGGATTATTTGCGAAACGTGGCTGTATACACCATAATCCAACCTACTAAAGACGGCAAGTCTGTGATGCCATATGATTATTTATGGGGTACCGGCTCTTTGTATTTCAGGAATGGATTCTACACTCCCGTGTGGTATTTTGATAAAGAAGGGACGATCCGTCAACCATCTCCCTTCGTATCCCTTGGGGCAAGAGAAAAGCGTGCTTTACTTCACACAAGAAACTACATGATTCCTGATGATTGGCTGGTTTGCAATGGTTTTATTCTGCCCGAAAACTACGTCAATATTGAAAGATTTGAGTCTATTTATATAACGTTCAATCGTTTCCGTGTCTTTCTGTCAAGTCCTAAAAGTCGAGAGGAAGTTATGTTGGCCAAGATGGCTGAAGAAAGGGGTGTAATGATGGAAGACATGGAAGCCAGAAAAGCCTGCGGAGATTGTTGCAAGCGGATGTTCGGCACCCGTGATCCCCGAAGATTGGATCCGAGGAATAGATTATCGCTCGCACAACAACTTCGGAGTCAATTAAGGTTGACTTATCGCCAGTTGGCGACACTTGTCAGACTCCCGGAGACAGAAATCCGAACTTTTGTCCGATAGCCTGCCGCTCATGTTTCCGCCAAAGAGGCGCACAGTGATAGGCTATAAAGTAGGTTTTGATAGTGTTACATGTGCGCCAAAGCCCGAAATCGGCCCCTGGCGCACCATGAGTATGCCGGAAAGCACCCCGAAGACATATTCCTGTGCGCCTTTTTGGCGGAAGGGAAAGCTATGATCTTTTGGCAGGGAAAAAGCTATTATTCCTGGCGGGGGCAGCCGACATTATCCTTCATGATGAAGCCTTCCCCGTGCCCTCCGAGGTCTACCACCATGTCTTCCATGTAGCCCCTCCAAAGCGTATTGCCGGAAATGATTGTGTGGGAGAGGTTCTTGACGATGAAACCTACTTGTGGGGTAAACAATCCGGACCCTCCATCATCCTGGCCAGCCAAACAGGCGTTGCCTGTCATCGTGAGCCCGTGGCAGTCCTCCAACTTAACTTGGCAGGAGCGCTCACCAGGGTTCAGGAGATTCGAGTCTTTGCCGCAGCGCCTGAACACATTGCCTGTCACTGCGACAGCGCTGGCATTCAGGGCATATAAACCTGCGCTGAAGTTTCTGTCAAAAGAGTTCCCGGTCACGTTCCAATCATCGCCGTTATGGATGAACAACCCGTATCCATGGTTCCATTCCACCCGGTTAGCTGTGAACATAACGGTGGCGCCGCAATCATCACAATTGAAACCATCGCCACCATTTCCTGAGAACTGGTTGTCCAGCACAAAACCGTCCCATCCGTATATTCTCATGCCGTCGCCTTTGTTTGTCATGAAATGGCTGTGACGGACTATGAACAACCAAATACGCTTCAGGAACACCCCGTGACCGGAGAAATTCATCACTTTGGTGTCATCGATGACTATAGTGTCTTCTTTAGGGCTCCAAGCCTCTGTGTTGTTCAGATAAATACCGTGAATAGCCTTCTCCGCGGAGCGGTCTCCTCCTAGCACCAATCCCCGGATCCTGACAGCATATGCACCCGTGATGTCAAGCAAACACTCGGCTTCATTGCTGTCGAGTTCGAGGACCGCACCTCGGTTTTCGCACCTGTATATCCAAACGGGATCTCCCAGCAGGGTCACATAAGGAGGAACTTTCAAGTCATGGCAGCGGTAAACTCCTGGAGGGAACCAAACGGTGCCATTAATCTTACCAGCCGCATCCAGGGCATCCTGGATCGCCTTGGAGTCTGGCGTCTTACCGTCTCCTTTCGCTCCGAAATCCTTGACATTCAGCCTTGCTTCCGAATTTTCGCATGAAGCTGGTGAACAGGACTGAAAAGACATGGAAGCGGCCGCAAGCCCAGCCAAACTCGTGAGACCTGTTTTTTGGATGAAATCTCGTCTTTCCATAATGTTATCTCTTTCCGGTATGATTTACACAAATATAATGATTCCGGTCAAATAGACTTGCAAGGTATGGATTATCGGGAATAATCATTATATTGCTGAAAACCAATCTCCATGTCTATCAAGTCAATGCCCGTCTGGAAGTGGTCCCTTTTGTTTCTGGCCTCTTTTATCCTGGCTTTTCTCCTGTATGGATTAAGCGATGAGGCAGTGCGTCTCATCCCAATCGGATGGATCCGCTGGATCGCCTGTGTGGCCGCCGCCATCTGGATGACCGCTCTGTACTCGGTGTTCGTCAAGTGGATCGAGAAAAGTCCCGCCAAGGATGTACCTTGGCGGAAGTCGTTGAGTGACACTGCGAAAGGTTTCGGGTTAGGCACTATTTTATTCTTATTGGTGGTGGGAATCATGATGATCTTCGGATTGTATTCGATTCTCAACATTGGCACTGACAGGAGTTTTGATATTGTTGACTCTTTCTTCCTTTTCCTGGAGGTGGCGGTAGGACAGGAAATCCTTTTCCGGGGTGTCATATTCCGTTGGATTGACGAGAAATGGGGCTATGCCGTGGCGTTGATTGTATCTTCTATCTTATTCGGAGCCACTCACTTCCCGCAGTTCACGTTGTGGTCTACGCTGTCTATGGCTATAGGTGTCGGCCTCCTGTTGGGTGCGGCATACAAATGGTCCGGAACCCTATGGTTTCCTATCGGAATCCATTGGGCATGGGACTTTTTACAAGGTAATATCTTCGGTTTCACCGTGTCTGGCGGTGGAGTGGAAGCAAGTATTATCCATGCGACACTGACCGGTCCGGATATCCTGACCGGAGGGTCTTACGGCGCCGTGACGTCAATAATCGCAGTGGTTTCAGGCGCCGCGATCTCAACTTTTCTCATCATCAAAACAATCCGGGAGTCTCGCTCGGAGGACCGCTAGCGGGCGGTCATCGAATAAGGCTTGTCGGCAGGCTTGAGGCCACGGGATTTATTCGGTTTGGAGGCCATCTCAAACTCAATGACACCGCCGGCCATAATGTCGGAATGGGTCAGGTAGAGTTTTGAATATTCCTTGCCGTTCAACAGGACCTTCTTGACGTAACGATTCTTGTCACTGACCTTTGGGGCCTTGACTGTCAACGACTTCCCATTGGGCAGATTGATGGATACCTCTTTTAGGAAAGGAGCTCCGATCACGTACTGGTCGCTTCCGGGACAGACCGGGTAAAAGCCCAGGACGCCGAAGATGTACCAAGCGCTCATCTGTCCGCAATCATCATTTCCGCCAAGGCCACGGATCTCTGGCTTGTACATCCTGTTGATGATTTCCCTCATCCAGTATTGAGTCTTCCAAGGCTGTGAGGTCCAGGCGTAGAGGTAAGGAATATGGTGACTCGGCTCGTTGCCGTGGACATAACCTCCTATAAGGCAGTCCTTGGTAATGTCCTCATTCTCAGCGTAGGCATATTCCGGAAGATCGTTGTAGAATAGCTCGTCGAGGGCTGCGGTGAACTTCTTCTCACCGCCCATCAGCCTCATGACGCCATAGACATCCTGTGGGGCGTGGAAGGTGAAATTCAATGAGTTACCCTCTATGAATCCCTCTCCAACTGTCTGCATGATGTCGAAATCTTTCTTGAATGTCCCGTCGGTGTACTTGGGGCGGCAGAATCCTAGATCAGTGTCGAAAACGTTCCTGTAATACAGCGCCCTGGGGGCATATTCCTCCTCCACGGCCTTGTTGCCGGAGACGCGGGCAGTGTTCCAGATTGTCCAGTCGTCGTAGGAATACTCAAGGGTGTTGCTGGCCGCGGTGGAGATATGGTCGTAAGGGACATATCCGAGTTTCATGTAGTCTCCAAGGCCGCAGTACCATTCTTGCTTTGAAGTGGTCACCATAGCCTCTAAGGCCCTTTTCTTGTCAATATCCAGTCCCTTCGCGATGGCGTCCGCCAGTACCGGAACGGCGTGATAGCCACTCATGCACCAGTTCTCGTTCGCCATGTGGCTCCAGACGGGCAGCATGTGAAGCACATTCTGGTCGTAATGAGCCAGCATAGACATGACTATGTCCCTATCCCTGTCAGGCTTGAATAGCGCCAGGAATGGATGCTCCGCCCTGTAGGTGTCCCAAAGGGAGAAAACCGTGTAGTTGGTGAAGCCATCCGCTTTATGGATCTCATGGTCAAGACCCCTGTAGGAGCCGTCCACATCCATGTAGACAGAGGGGTTGATCATAGTGTGGTAGAGGGACGTGTAGAACATCCTCTTCTCAGCGTCAGTGCCCTGAATCTCCATCTGGCTCAGTTCTTTCTCCCAAGCCTTGGAGGCCTCAGAGGCGATCTGGTCAAAGGTTTTCCCCGCTGTCTCCGCTTTCAGGTTCTTCATTGCTCCGGTGGTTCCGGTTGAGGAAAGGGCGACCTTCACGGTCAGCTTGGGGTTCTTTGAGGTGGCGAACTTGAACCAGGCTACCACTTTTCGTCCGGCCATAGCCGCGAAGTTCTTGCTGGTGTCGAACTTGCTCCAACCGCCCTTATAGTCAATCTTCTGGCGGTCCGTGTAGCCATATTCAACAATAGGCTGGGAGAACTCGATGGCGAAATAGGTGTAATTTGTCCTGGCCCAGCCGTTGGTGATGCGGTAGCCTGTGACATGGGTGGGATCCTGGACTTGGACTTCGGCCCAGAGGGTTTTTCCGTCGTAGTCATAGATTCCGTGGATAAGGTCAAGGATAATATGCCCGTCTGACGGGTAGGTGTATTCATGTATTCCAACCCTGGAAGTCGCTGTGAGCCTTGCCTTTATGCCGTAATCATCAAGTGTGACCCCATAGATTCCGGGGTGTGCGCTCTCTGTCGAGTGGCTGAATCGGCTGCGGAATCCGGAGTCGGGATTGTCGGCCGTGCCAGGATTGAGTTTCACGGCCCCGGTGGCAGGCATTATGAGAATGTCCCCGAGGTCTGAATGACCTGTCCCGCTGAAGTGGGTGTGGCTGAATCCCACGATCGTGGGGTCGTTGTAACGGTATCCGGCGCAGGTCTCATAGACCATCGGCTGGTACTTTCCGTTGATATTATGAGGAATAGAATCGGTGTCCGGGCTAAGTTGAACCCCTCCAAATGGCACGCAAGCCCCTGGGAAGGTGTGACCCATTCCGTCTGTGCCTATGAAAGGATCGACATAGCTGGTGTGATTCTGTCCGAGGACGGACAAACAAGCAAGTAGTAGCGCTCCGGTGGTAAATAACTTGATTTTCATGAGCTTCAACTATTTAATTCCGTATTTGCGGAGAATCTTCTTGACAGGTTTCTCGATTGATTGAGCCCAAAGCTGGTAGCCTCTGTCGGAGGGATGGGTGCCGTCCTGGGTGGTCTCATGATCAGGAGCTGAAGCGTTGGGGTGGATATAATACACATCCTTGTATTTCTTGCAGGCAATCTTCATCAAGCTGTCGACAACAGCGATCCTGTTTGCCTCGGATGCCGCCGTACCTGTGTTGAAGTTGCGCCATTCACGGTAAATCGTCCTCTGGAAAATAAGGGGCTTTCCGGGATGTGCCGCCTGAACCTTTTCGATGAAAGGGAACAACCGTTCTTGAATCTGCTCTGGGGAGGGGTTCGAGAATGTGTCAAAGATAAAAGCATCCACATCGGCGGCTGCGAGCACGTCGGCGAAATAGCTCTGGAGCTTGCAGTTGCCGCTGCATCCGAGGCTGAGAAGCTGCAGGCCGGTATCCCTTGTGAATATGTCCGGATAAGCCATTCCCGCCCTACTTGTGGAGATTCCGTGCGTGAAACTGGAGCCGAAGATCCCGATCCTGTGCCTGAACGGGTTCGGAATGGCTTCCAGCACCGCTCCCTCCTCGACTCCGATCTTCACGGAATATTCCTCACTTAGTATCGGGAGGTACAAGAGGCACTCTTTCATGGTCCCATCCATGTTTGAGATGACATTGAAGGGTTTTGTGAGATCACCGGATACTCCAGCTCCAGCCCAGATCCATCGGCCGTCCCTCTTAATGTAGAGGTCATATCCCCTGGCTGAGAATCCTCCGGTGTTGTTCGGCCAGCCCACATCACCATATTCAGTGAGCACCGAGATGTTTTTGGCGTTCGTCTTGAAGGCCACGGCGATCCCGGCCGAGTTCCTGACTTGGTTGTTCTCGCTCTTCGTGAAGCCTTTGAAACGGACCGTGTCCACCCTGTGGTAAGGATTTGGAGTGTCCATGAGCTTCCCCGTGAGGGTCAAGTCGCTGGCTTCCGTGTAAACAATCTTTGGCGATGTTTGTGCCGCGGCACTCAACGCCATCACCATCAAAACCGGCAAAAGAAGTCTTCTCATTTTGATATTGTCTTATTTGTTGATAATCATGGGTCGTGTCAACAAATTTACGATTTTTTGGCAACAAACCTTATCTTTGTGTTATCAGAGTTAAGATTATGCCCAGTAAGAAATTTTTGATTCTTCTCGTCGCTATTTTGGTGACGGTCTCATGTACTCAGAATGTCGTGCAAGGCGGCTTTGACGAGAGCGCTGTCGTCCTGTCCGTCGGAGTGGTAAGTGATGTTCATATAAACACTGGTCTGCCAGTGACTTCCCAGAAATGGGAATCCGCCCTGAATCAGCTGTCCGTAAAAGCTTTGGAGACGGACAATGACGGTCTGGACGGGGTGCTGGTCGTTGGGGATCTGATTGATTATCCGAATGTCCCGGCGATACAGGAATTCAAGCGTGTTTATGAGTCTGTGTTGGATCCCGTCAAAACGCCATTGATCTATACCGTCGGTAATCATGATGTCCCGAATTACAAGTGGAGCGAGACGATGGTTGGAGATGCTGAATATATACGTAATGCATTAGGGGACAATTATTTCCAGACTGATGTAGACGTTGAGGCCGGTACCTCTCTCGAGTGTCGCCACTGTGTTGTCGGCGACTATGACATTGTCGCTATATCCCCTGACGGGACCAGTCCGGTGGTCTACGACCCCAAGGCTCTTGAGTGGCTGGACAAGACGCTATCCGAAATCACTTCTAAGGAGCCTTCCAAATATGTGATTCTGATCACTCACCCAATGATTTACGACACAGTCTACGGCAGTCTCCTCGGTGAGGCTGACGGCATCTGGAAGTCTTATTCCCCGGGTTATTGGGCGACCAGGGAACTGCCTGAGATATTGTCCAAATATCCGCAGGTGGTAGCGTTCGGTGGCCATCTTCATTTCCCTCTCAATGACCCTCGAAGCATCTGGCAAGGTGCTTTCACGGCCCTTGGATGTGGTTCCGTGAGGTATATGGCCATAGAGGCGGGCGGTTATGAGAATATGGCAGGACAGACCACTATGAAAGATAAGGACGAGTTCTCTCAAGGGCATTTGGTTCAGTTCGACAAGAAAGGCAACATGAAGATCCACAGGATGGATTTTTACAACAAGGCGGTCATCGGAGAGCCTATAATCATTCCCCGGCCAAGCAAGAACGGGAAGCATCTTGATGGATATTCTTTTGCCCTCCGCGAGGCTGCTAATGAGCCTCCGACACTGTCTTCCATGGACGTGGTCTATGAGAAATCGCCTGAGCCATGGAAGAAGAGTGAGCCTGGCTATTTCTCGGTGAGTTTTTCCGCAGGGGCCGATGATGAGTTCGTCCATCACTATGTCTTGACTCTGAGCAAGGATGATGAGATTATCATGAGCAAGAAGATCCTGGCGGATTTCTATAAATACCCGCAACCTTCGATGATGAAGCAGGTCTGGAAGGAGAATATGACCTTATATGACCTTATAGAAAGTGATGATTGGGCAGGTCAGGAACAATTTGAGCCGGGTGTATATACAGTCACCTTGACCGCTTTTGACTCATGGGATGCGGCGAGTGAAACGCTTTCAAAAGAGGTCGTGATATGAGCAAAATCTCAAGATCCGTTTCGCTGATCGCCTTTATGCTTATCTGGGCGATACCGTTGGCGAAAGCGGAAGGGATTGACCGTAAAGCGGTAGTCTCCCGGCATAATCCGGTGTCATTCGCTTCATTTGAGAAAAGTCCCGCTCAGGTCGGCAATGGCCGTTTTGCGTTTGGGGCCGACATAACCGGCCTTCAGACTTTCCGCTCCTTCAACACATTGAGTGATTGGGGTTGGCATTCAAACCCTCTTCCGGACGGGGTGACTGTTGAGGACTACAAGCCGGTTGAATTGGAGACGTGGGGATCCCGTATCCCATATATCCTGAACAATCCTGAATGTCCCGAGATTTCCGATTGGCTTCGTTGGAACCCTCACAGGATCAATTTGGGACGTATAGGTTTCGTGCTGACAAAAGCAGATGGGGAACGGGCTGAGGAAAAAGACTTAACCGACACTCGCCAGGAGACTGATCTTTGGACCGGAATAGTGAATAGCCATTTTGTGCTCGAGGGGGTGCCGGTGTCTGTCAGGACGGCCTGCCACCCGTCTATAGATTTGATCTCCATCCATGTGGAATCACCTCTGATTAAGGCGGGTAGGATAGGTTTGTTTGTGGACCTCCCGTATTCCGATGGCAAAAGCATGCTGCCATTTGTCGGGGATTTCAATAGTCCTGAAAAACACAAGAGTGATCTTTACTCCCAAGGACCAGGCAGCGGAGTGATCACCCATGTCATGGATGATACGGAATATGAGATTGACATTCACTGGAAAGGGGATGCCAATCTTTTCCGGGTAAGTGATGCGGTCCATGAATACCGGTTTGTTCCGTCCGGTGATGACGGTTTTGATGTCACGGTTCTTTTCCGGCCCTCAAGTATTCCTGAAATGGATGTTCAGGATATCTTGGCAGAGTCAAAAGATGCGTCCGAGCTGGAGGTTGAAGATGTGGAAAAGGCCTCGGCTGAGAGTTGGGAGCATTATTGGATGAACGGGGCAGCTGTGGATTTGAGCGGAAGCACTGATCCTCGTTGGAAAGAGCTGGAACGGCGTATTGTCCTTTCCCAGTTTGTGCTGAGGCTTAATGAGACAGGAATATTCCCGCCTCAAGAAGCTGGACTTGTGAATAACGGATGGTATGGACGTTTCCATTGGGAAATGATATGGTGGCATGGGGCGCATTTCCTGCTTTGGAACCGTCCGTATTGCGTTGATGGCTACCTCTCAAAGTACAGCGCATTCATGGAAGAAGCCGTGTCCAGGGCGTCTTCCGAAGGCAGGAAAGGGGCCAAATGGCCTAAATGCACAGGTAATTTCAATAGGGAGTGGCCTTGTGAGCCACATGCCGCTCTTTGCTGGCAGCAACCTCATCCGATTTGGTTCGCGGAGGAAGAGTATCGCATGAATCCGTCACGGGAAGTACTTGACAAATGGGCGGATATAGTGATCAATACCGCCGATTATATGGCGGATTATGTATTCCTGGACAAGGCAGGGAAGCGTTTTGTGATCGGTCCGCCAGTCATTCCGGTCTCTGAAAACACGAAGATGATGGAGACCATGAATCCCATATTCGAATTAGGTTATTGGCGTTTCGGTCTTCGTGTGGCGTTGGATTGGGCGAAACGTCTCGGTCTGCCCGCAAAGCGGGTGAAAGGCTGGAAAGACGTTCTCCGTAAGCTCTCTGACCTGCCTGTTGAGGATGGTTATTACATCACGCACGAAGGGATGGTTGACATGTGGACCAACTATAATTTTGAACATCCGGCACTCACTGGGGTGTACGGGTGGCTGCCGGGTGACGGAGTTGATATCGAGACCTTCCGCCGTACCTTCCATCGTGTATTGGAAACTTGGCAGATGGATAGGATCTGGGGCTGGGACTATCCCATGCTTGCCATGGCCGCCGCCAGGCTTGGCGAACCCGAAAAGGCTATTGATTTGTTGTGCACAACCGCCCACAAGTTCAAGTTCGACGAGCACGGTTTGGCCGACATGTATCCTTTCCCGTATTTCCCGGCTAACGGTGGTCTTTTGACCGCCGTGGCCATGATGTGCGCCGGTTGGGATGGCCTGCCCAAAGGCGTATCCGGGTCGACTGGAGAGAGCCCTGGATTCCCGAAGGACGGTAGTTGGGTGGTCCGATATGAGGGGTTCAACAGGATGATGTAATAATATAAACGATTGATAATCATGAAGTTCATAAGTTGGAACGTGAACGGCCTGCGGGCCTGCGCCGGGAAGGGCGATTTTGATAAGGCTTTCACCGCCCTGGATGCCGATTTTTTCTGTCTTCAGGAGACCAAGATGCAGCCTGGACAGCTCGATCTTGAATATCTCGGCTACACTTCATACTGGAATTCCGCAGAGAAGAAAGGATATTCGGGGACAGCAATTTACACAAGGCACCAACCGCTTTCCGTCACATACGGGATTGGAGTTCCAGAGCATGACACTGAAGGTCGTGTCATCACTATGGAAATGCCTGATTTTTATCTGGTTTGCGTTTACACGCCTAACTCCCAGGACGGCCTTAAAAGGCTTGACTACAGAATGACTTGGGAGGATGCTTTCCGGGGATATGTCCTTTCTTTGAAAGCTCGTAAAGGTGTCGTGATATGCGGTGACCTTAATGTTGCCCATAAGGAGATAGACATCAAGAATGCCCAGTCCAACCGTCGCAACGCCGGATTCACGGATGAGGAGAGGGACAAGTTCTCCGATCTATTGGCGTCAGGATTTGTGGACTCCTGGCGTTATCAGCATCCGGAGGAAGTGAAATATTCATGGTGGTCGTACAGGTTCAACGCCAGGGCCAATAACGCCGGTTGGCGAATAGATTATTTTGTGGTTTCTGAGGACCTTAAGGATAAAATCGCCGCCACAGACATCCATAACGAGATTTTCGGGTCGGACCACTGCCCTGTCGAACTGGTCATGTCTCTTTGATTTTTCAATATAATGTGGTAATTTAGCAAACTGCAAGTAATACTTTTCAGGACCTGTAAAGAATAATACAAAACTATAGCTATATGAAACCGCGGAATTTATTTTTGACGCTGTTTGCCGCCACAGCATTGGTATTTGGCTGCAAAGAGGAAAAGGAACCGGAGCCGGCGATCCCCGTGCTCACTGTTGGTCAATCTGAGCTTTCTTTTGAGCAGAACGGTGGAACAGCCACAGTCTCTGTGACTTCCAACCGTCCCTGGACAATCTCCACCGATGCGGACTGGTTGGCTTTCAATCCTAGCAGCGGAGGGGCTTCCGACGCTCCCGTGTCAGTCACAGTGACCGCCCTGTCTAATACTTCCAACGACAGGACATCTTCCTTCAAAGTAAAGACTGACTTCGACTTCAAGACAGTCACAGTCTCGCAGAAGGGTCAGAAGGGAGAGGATCCTAACGTGACTCCTTCAGGCAGCGGAACAGCGGCTGATCCTTACAATGTGGTCGCCGCAAACAATGCTGTCAAGGATTTGACCTGGACATCCAACGAAGAATACCAGAGTACTGACTATGTGTACGTGAAGGGCAAGATCAGCAGAATCGCCGACAAGGGATCCTTCACCGATGGAGGCAGTTATGGCAATGCCTCGTTCTATATTTCCACGGATGGAACTTCTTCGGATAAGGACTTCTATGTCTACAGGGCACTGTATCTCGGAAACAAGAAATTCAAGACGGGACAGACCGACATCAAGGTAGGTGACGAGGTTATCGTATATGGAAAGTTGATGAATTATAAGGGCAACACTCCCGAGACTGTTTCCGGCAGTGCCTATTTGTATTCGTTGAATGGAGAGACTGGAGGAGGTCAGGGAACTGACGCTGAGGCTAAGGGTGCTGGAACCCTTGAGGATCCGTACAATCCGGCTGGAGCGGCTGCTGCTGTCGCAAACTTGACTTGGACATCTAACGAAGAATACCAGAGTACGGACAATGTCTATGTCAAGGGCAAAATCTCCAGAATCGCCGATAAGGGTACCTTCACTGACGGAGGCACTTATGGCAATGCCTCGTTCTTCATCGTCGAGGAAGGCACAGACTTCGAATTCCAGGTCTATAGGGCGCTTTATCTTGGCAACAAGAAGTTCGAGAGTGGCCAGACTGACATCAAGGTGGGTGATGAGGTCATCATCTACGGTAAGTTGATGAACTACAGGAATAACACACCTGAGACCGTGTCCGGCAAGTCTTACCTGTATTCCCTCAACGGTGTGACCGGTGGTGACGATCCGGGTCCTGGACCTACAGGGGATCCGAAGGGCACAGGAACCCTTGAGGATCCGTACAATCCCGCTGGAGCGGCCGCCGCTGTCGCAAACTTGACTTGGACTTCCAACGAAGACTACCAGACAACCGGCGATGTCTATGTAAAGGGTAAGATCTGCAAGATTGCCAACAATGGGACCTTTACTGAGGGTGGCACTTACGGCAACGCCTCGTTCTATATCTCCGAGGATGGCGAAGGTGATGGCGAGTTCTATGTTTTCCGGACCCTTTACCTTGGGAACAAGCAGTTCGAGTCCGGTCAGACGGACATCAAGGTCGGTGATGAGGTCATCATCTATGGTAAACTGATGAACTATCGCAACAACACTCCCGAGACTGTTTCTGGCAAGACTTATGTCTACTCCCTCAACGGTGTGACCGGTGGTGACGAACCCGGCCCCGATCCCGGTCCAAGTCCTTCGGGAGATCCGAAGGGTACAGGTACCCTCGATGATCCGTACAATCCTTCCGGAGCGGCCGCAGCCGTAAAGGATCTTACCTGGACTTCCAACACCGAATACCAGACCACGGGTGAAGTTTATGTGAAGGGCAAGATCTGCAAAATCGCCAATAGTGGAACCTTCACGGAAGGCGGCACTTTCGGCAATGCTTCATTCTTCATCTCCGAGGATGGAAAGGGCGACGGAGAGTTCTATGTGTTCCGTACGCTCTATCTCGGAAACAGGATGTTCGCAGAGGGCGACACCGATATCAAGGTAGGTGATGAGGTCATCATCTACGGTAAGTTGATGAACTACAAGAATAACACGCCCGAGACCGTGTCCGGCAAGTGTTACCTGTACTCTCTCAATGGTGTGACCGGTGGTGACGAGCCCGGTCCCGGGGGTGAATCCGAAGATCTAAAGACCGCGACGATCGCTGAGTTCCTGGCAGCCGCCGACTCCAAGACCCAGCCTTATAAACTCACCGGGAAGGTCAGCAATATCGTCAACAACACTTACGGCAACTTCGACCTGACTGACGCTACCGGAACCGTTTATGTCTATGGTCTTGTGGCCAAGGATCTTGGCGGTTACGGTCCCAATAAGGCAAATGACAAGTCCTTTGCTTCTATTGGTATACAGGAAAATGACGAAATCACGATCATCGGATATCGCGAGACATACACCAATGATTCCGGATCCACCAACGAGGTCGTGGGCGCCTACTATGTAAGTGGCGCCAGCGGTAGCGGAGAGACCCCTGGTGATTTTAGCAGCAATGTTGAATGGACAAAAGGTGAGAGTGCTACTGATGCCAAAGCGACCATAAATGGAAAGGAAATCACAGCTTTGAAACTAGGAACTTCTAGCAAGACAGGTACGGCCACTATCGTTCTTCCCAAGGGTAGTACATCAATCTCATTTTACGGGGTATCATGGAAGGGTAAAAAAGCCAAACTCTTGGCCAAAATTGGTGAAAAAGAGTTTTTCACGCAGGACCTTGCCACTAATGATGGAGCAGCTGGTAACCCTCCTTTCACGATGACAGTGACTGGCTCCGATTGTTATACAAAGACTTTTGATGCTCTCGCTTCTGAAACAACAGTGACTTTGACTACGACTGGAAGTAATACTAGAATCATCCTTTTCGGAATCAATGTCAAGTAGAATTGAATAGTAGATTCCATATTTTCTTATGTCCTTCAGTGGCAGCGCTCTTGGCGCTGTCACTGATGGTCGTATCCTGTGGTGGCGGTTCTGACAACGGCGGTAAAGAGGAACCTCTTGTCCCGCCTTCTGTCAGCATTAAGACTCAGTCGGTTTCAGGAGAGGCGGGCAGCCAATTCCTGACAGTGACTGCTACGGGAAACTGGACAATCTCCACAGATGCGACGTGGCTCACAGTGAGCCCTTCAAGCGGTTCCGGCAGTTCCAGTACAGTTGTACTCAGCTACACCGAGAACACCGACGCTATTCGTACTGGCGTTGTAACTATCTCTAGTTCTGGAGGTTCCGCAATTGCGAATATCACCCAGAGCAAACTTGTGGTTCCTGTCCCTCCGACACCTCCTGGACCAGGTCCATCCGGCGATGACCCTCCCCCTCAAGATGAGAACGGCTATGGGTTCAAGACCGCTCCGCACAGATGGCTCGAATTGCCGGAAACTCCTGAGGATGATAAGCTTGAGTTCTTCACGCACTACATGAAAATCGGAGGCGCTTCCGTGAGGAATTATTCCTTTGACTGGGATTATGACAACCTTGTCGCACCGTGGGTGGCATATCCACTATGCGCCGGCAATATCGGAAGCGGCGGCCGTACAGACCAGTGGGGACTCGATCCTCTGCTGCCCGACACAAAACAACCAATCCTATACACCGCCTATTCAGGCTTCGGCTCGAGAGGTCACCAGATTCCTTCCGCCGACAGGCTCAGCAAGGACGCCAATATCCAGACATTCTACTTTACCAACATGACTCCTCAGGATTACGATTTCAACGGAGGCATTTGGGCGAATCTTGAGAACCAGGTGCGGACATGGGCGAAGAAGACGGGGACCACGGCGGGAACTGACACCCTTTATGTCGTGACAGGTTGTTTCATTGGAAACTCTACAAGAAAGGCCCGCGACAACGCCGGCAAGGCCGTCGCGATTCCGGAAGCCTATTTCAAGGCCCTGCTTCGCTACAAGAACAACGAGTCAGTAGGCCATAAAGGATTCATGGCCTGCGCCTTCTGGATGGAGAACGAGAATAAGTACGGATCAAAGATCACCAAGGAGCTGTCTCTCTCTATCGCCGATTTGGAGAAGAAACTCGGTTACAAATTATTCGTGAATCTCGACGCCAAGGTAGGTGCGGAGACAGCGAAAGCCATAAAAGAAGAGAACCCCGCCTCGGTATCCTGGTGGTGGTAAAGATATTAACACAGCTATAGCCAATGAGAAGATTTTACTTTATAGTTCTGGCGGCCCTTTTGTTCGCTCCCATGGCAGGGGCTCAAAAGGTGCAGAAGACCCACGTGATCGGGTTCTATAACCTCGAGAACCTGTTCGACACGTATCACGACGAAGGCAAGAACGACTACGAGTATCTTCCGGACGGTGCCAATCAGTGGACCGATGTCAAATACCAGAAGAAACTCCACAATATGGCCGAAGTGATCCGGGCGATGAAGGACGACAACAAGGTGTATCACACCGTCTTGGGCGTCAGCGAGATCGAGAATCGCAACGTGCTTGAGGATCTGGTTTCCCAGCCAGAGATAGCCGACGCCAATTTCCAGATTGTCCATTACGATGGTCCCGACAGGCGTGGCGTGGACTGCGGACTCCTTTACAGACCGGACCAGTTCACCCTTCTGGAAAGTCGTTCGATACCTTTCACTTTCGACTCCCAGTCCATCAATTTCTCAATGACACCCGAGGAGCAGGCGAATTTCCGTACGAGGGATGTCCTTGAGGTGAGGGGAACCATCGGGGACGAGATGTTCGCCTTTTATGTTACCCACCTTCCCTCCAGGATAGGCGGAAAGAGCGGTGACCTTCGTTCCAGGGGAGCCGAGATCATCCACGAGAATGCCATGAGTCTCATGGAGAAATATCCCGGAATCAAGATAGTTGTGATGGGGGATATGAATGACAACCCGTTCGATGAGAGTATGGTGACTTATCTCCACGGCAAGGAGAATATCTCCGAAGTCGGGAAGGAGGATTTCTTCGATCCTTTCCTCTCGATGATCAAAGCCGGATATGGCTCTCTCGCTTATCAAGGTGTCTGGTGCATATTCGACATCATTATGGTCAATCAGAATCTCGTGAATCCGGCGAAAGGAACCTTCGGCATCCAACCTCTGGTCAAGAAGAAATTCTACGGCAGGGTGTTCCAACAGCCCTTCATGACCCAGCAGGAGGGTCAGTACAAAGGAACCCCTAAGAGAACCTCGTCCAACGGGGCTTTCATCAACGGTTACAGCGACCACTATCCAACTTACATAGTAATATCCAACAAGTAATATGAATATCCTAAAGAGAATCTCCGTTGTCCTCGCCGCCTGTCTGGCTGGTGTCGTCATGTACGCCCAGACCCCGACGGGAGGAGTGAAGGGAACGGTAGTCAACAGGGCCGACAGGACTCCCATTGAAGGGGCTGTGCTGAAGCTGACGTCCGGTGCCGCGGAAATTGGCGAGATGCGTTCCGACGCCAAAGGCAACTTCCTCATCAGCGAACTGGCTGACGGTATATACAACCTTACGATAGAGGCCCCGGGGTATCTTCCTACCATTGTCAACGTGACGGTCAATGACGGTTATGTGAAGAATATGTTCAATCTCAGCCTTTCGCCCTCTGTCGTGGCTGGTGAGGTGGATGACTCTTCATTCGGCGAGTTCGACCTGGACGGTAATGGGTATGAGGACACCCCAACGATCCTTTATGACCAGAATGACGTGTTCAACAACCAGGCGGGTTACAACTTCAGCGCTGTCCGTTTCAAGGCCCGCGGCTATGCCAGCGAGTCCCAAGACGTGTACATCGCCGGAGTGAAGATGAACGATGCCTTGACTGGTTATTCCCCTTATTCCCTTTGGAGTGGTCTCAACGAGGTCACCAGGGCGAAATCCTCCGCTATCGGATCTGAGATATCCCCTTACGGTATAGGAGGCTATAACGGGCTCACCAATATCTATGCGACCCCGGGACAGGTCCGTCCAGGCAACAGGTTCAGCATCCTCACCAACAGCGCCCTCTACCGCCTTCGTTTGATGGGGACATGGGCTGTTCCCGAGAATGATAAAGGCTGGTCTTACGCTGTGAGCGCTTCCGCTCGTCTTGGAGGAAACGATTGGATACAAGGTGTTTACTATCGTTCTTTCGCTTATTATCTCGGTGTGGAGAAGAACTGGGGCGACGTCCATCGCCTTGCTCTGGTCACCTTCGGTGCTCCCGGTCAGAGAGGAGCCCAGAACGCTTCCACCCAGGAGGTTTACGACCTTATGGGTGACAACATGTACAACTCCAACTGGGGATATCAGAACGGTAAGGTCCGCAACGCTCGCAACAGGATAACCTACGAGCCTATCACCTTCCTCAAATACGACTACACCCCATCGAAGGAATTCGCTCTCTCCAGCACCCTTCTTTTCAGGACCGGTAAAAACGGATACACAGCACTTGACTGGTATGACGCTCCGGATCCCCGTCCTGACTATTACCGCAACCTCCCGAGCTATTTCTATATGGCGAATGAGGATTACAACCGCTTGAACCCCACGAAAGCGGCTTGGGCCAGGGAGGCATGGCAGACAGACCAGGCTTCCACCACTCACGTGGATTGGGACAGGCTCTATTCGGTTAACCGCAATTCCGATGGAGGGCGTTCGAAATATGCCCTGGAGGAGAGGCACGTGGACCAGAACGACCTCAATCTCGCCACGAGTATCCTTTGGAAACCTAAGACAGGCATCGCTGTAAGGGCTGGTTTCAACGCCAAATACAACCGCACAGAATACTACAAGTCAATCAACGACCTGCTCGGAGGAAGTTACTTCCTTGATGTTGACCAGTTCGCTGAGAGGGATTATTCCGCATCAGCCATCAGGGTTCAGAACGACCTTGACTACTATCTTTCCCACGGTGAGGCCCGCAAACTGAAGGTGGGTGACAAATATGGTTATGATTATTATGCTCACCTTCTGAAAGGGGAAGCCTGGGCTACCGGCAAGTTCGCTTTCGGCGGTCTTGACGTGACGATTGGAGGTAGGGTTGGATCCAATTCATTCTGGAGGGAAGGTCTTGTGCGTAAGGGACTTTTCCCTGGTCTGGATGACGACGGGAACCCTATCCAAATCGGAGATGACATCTACACTTCTTACGAGGAAGACGGATCCCCGATCACTTCCAAGGGCAATTCAGAGAAGAGCTCGTTCCTTACCTACGTCGGCAAAATCAACCTGACCTACACCTTGACAGGTGGACACAGGATCTACGCCAACGCAGGTTATTCCAGCGAGGCCCCGTATTTCGATAAGGCATTCGTTGCCCCGAGGACCAGGAACACCCTTATCAAGGGAATCGAGAACACAAAGGCGCTTTCCGCGGACTTGAACTACATGTACGCCACAAACGGATATAGCCTTCGTATCACCGGGTTCTACACTAATATCACCGACCAGACAGACGTGATGAGCGTGTATTACGACCTCAACAACTCATTCGGAAACTTCGCTCTCAGCGGCATCGATGAGAGGCACACGGGAATGGAATTGGGCTTCGAGGTTCCGACTCCATTAAGCGGGCTTTCTGTGGTCGGCGCCTTCACGGCGGGTGAATATATTTACACCTCGACCCCGATCCTGACAGCGACTGTCGACAATAACGCTTCCCCGATCTATTCAAACCTTCCCGTCCCTTACTGGAAGGGTACTCCGAAAACGGATGGGACATATCAGAAGCATTACGTGCCCAGCACGCCACAGATTGCCGGAAGCCTCGGATTGTCGTATTTCTACAATTACTGGTTCATAGATGCGGACGTGGATTATTTCGCCAATTCGTATCTTGATATGAGTCCGTTGAGCCGTACAGACTACGCCACTGCAGGTCCAGACAAGACCATCACTCCTGAAGAGGTCGAGGCTATGACTTCACAGGAGAAATTCGATCCGGCCTGGCTTGTGAACTTCAGTGTGGGTAAGTCCTGGTACATCCAGAGAAAATACCAGCTTGGATTCTCGTTGAATGCCAAGAACATCCTTAACAAGACTGATGTCAAGACCGGAGGTTTCGAGCAGACTAGGATGGTCGATAACACCGTCAGCAAGAGCCGCTACTATAACTTCGATCCGAAGTATTTCTACATGTCTGGTTTCAATTATATGCTGAACCTTTATTTCAGATTCTAAAGCAGGAGACACGATTATGAGAAAGTTAATATATTCAATAGCGATAGCGCTCTCATTCACAGTTATTTCCTGCCAAGAGTGGGAACCCGTTTTGGGCAATCAGGGTGAACCGGCCGAACCGGCTGCTGCCACAATGCAACCCAACACCACCATTGCAGGCTTGAAGGCCCTTTATCAAGGAAAGCCCGTACACATCGAGCAAGACATCATCATTGGAGGCCAGGTGATTTCCTCTGATGCTTCCGGAAACATCTACCGCTCCCTTTACATCCAGGATGAGACCGGAGCAATCGAGGTCAAGATCGGCAACTCAGCTCTGTACAATGACTATAAGGTCGGGCAGATGTTATATGTCAAATGCCAGGGCCTCGCCCTTGGTAACTATGGTGGAATGCTCCAGATTGGCATGGAGGATCCTACAGGTGAATATGAGACCGCGTATATTGACGTGAAGAGCATTATATCCACCCATGTTTTCAAGGGTCCTAAGGGAACTCCGCTCAGTCCCCAGGTTGTTACTGCGGATGAAATTGACTCTAACCTGAAACAGGGATATAAAGGCCCTCTCTTCGGGAAGCTAGTGACTCTCAACGGGTTGACTTATGGCAAGGAAATCTTTGTTCTTATCTATCTTGATAGCAACGCTGACAAGAAGGCTTCTTCCAACCGACTGTTCCTCTCGGACCAGCAGTGGGGAGTGACCACTTGGGCTTTCAGTGCTCAGCAGATGAAGACGTATCTTCAGTGGGGTGTCTGGGATTCCGCCAAGATCGGCAATTCAGGGGACTACAATTATGGAACGGTCAGCGATCATCGTACAGAACTGATCAATAATGCGGGTGCCTACGCCGTGAGCCAGTATTTCAACATGCCCAAATCAAAGGGTAATCTCCAGATCCAGGTGCGTTCCAGCGGGTACGCCAAGTTCGCCGACACTCCAATCGACCAGGCTATCCTTAATGGGGCAAAGATCAATCTGACCGGCATCCTGACCAACTACAACGGTGCGGCCCAGTTTACCCTCATTGACCTCGACGGCGTCAAGATCCAATAGACCATATATTATGAGAAATACAATATTAGCGATAGGAGTGATTGTGGCGATGACAGCTTGTACACCCAAGAACCCGTTCTTGCAGGAATGGGACACCCCATACGGCATCCCGCCGTTCGATAAGATAACCCTTGCTGATTATATTCCCGCCGTCAAGGCCGGTATTGAGCAACAGGAAAAGGAATTGGAAGCGATCTTGAGTAATCCGGAGGCTCCGACTTTCAAAAACACTATCGATCCTTATGAGCAGTCAGGGGAAATCCTCGAGAAGGTCACGGGAGTGCTGTTCAATCTCCAAGAGACCGATGGTGGTCCCGAGATGGAGAAAGTCGCCGAGGAGGCAACCGAGCTTCTTACCGCCCTTGATAACTCCATCTCAATGAACAAGAAGTTCTTCGAGAGGGTCAAGGTGATTTACGAGGCTGATCAGAGCGCCTTGACAAGAGAGCAGCAGATGGTCCTTAAAAACCTCTATAAGAGTTTCACCCGCAATGGAGTTGATCTGGATGAGGCCTCACAGGAGCGTCTGAAGGAAATCAACATCAAGATCGCCGGTCTCCAGCAGAAGTTCGGAACCAACCTTCTCGCCGAGAATAACGCATTCAAGGACAAGTTCGGGATTCCCGTCTCGTCCTACACTGACGAGATGACATCCTGTGAGGACCGTTCCCGCAGGGAGGAAATGTTCAAGGCATATTCATCAAGGGGCAACAATGGTAACGAGTATGACAATAAGGCGCTCGCCCTTGACATCTTGAAACTCCGCGCCGAGAAAGCCAAGATGCTTGGTTTCGACTCTTTCGCCGCCTATCAGCTTGACGACCAGATGGCTGGAAATCCGGCTACGGTGGATGAGTTCCTTGACAAAATCCAAAAATCCGCCAATGTTAAGGCTAAAGAGGAAGTCGCTGATATGCAGAAGATTATGGATGAGGATATCGCTGCAGGTAAGCTTCCGAAGGGATCGAGTATCCAGCCTTGGGATTGGTTCTATTATGCTGATAAGGTCAGGGCTCGCAAGTATGCCCTTGATGAGAGCCAGACCAAGCCATATTTCAAGATGGAGAATGTCAGGGAGGGTATTTTCGCCGCCGCTCATAAGATATATGGCATCAATGTGGAGCCATTGGAGGGTGTGCCCGTGTACAATCCCGCAGTCGAGACCTTTAAAGTAACAGACTCTGACGGCAGTCTTCTCGGAATATTCATGACCGACTATTTTCCCCGCTCCTCAAAGAGAGGTGGAGCGTGGATGAATGTTTTCCGTGACCAGTATCTCGACAAGGATGGTAATGACGTGCGTCCCATCGTGGTCAATGTCGGTAATATGAATCCTCCGACTGAGACTGAGCCGGGACTTCTGACCATAGACAATGTGGAGACCATGTTCCATGAGTTCGGCCACGGGTTGCATGGGCTTCTGACGAAGTGCGCCTACAAATCAGTGAGCGGAACAAGCGTCAAGCGTGACTTTGTGGAGACCTTCTCTCAGTTCAACGAGAACTGGGCTTTCCAGCCCGAGATTCTCGCCATGTATGCGAAGCACTACCAGATAGGGGAGGTTATCCCCGACTCTCTTGTGGCTAAGATAAACAACTCCCGCAAGTTCAACCAGGGCTTCATGACAGCGGAGCTTTGCGCGGCGTCGATTCTGGATATGAAATGGCATGAGTTGACTCTTGAGGACTTGGCGAAAATGAGCGAGGGCGATCAGGCTGCCAATGTTGCCGCTTTCGAGGATAAGGTCTGCAAGGAGATGGGTCTTCCCGGAGAGATTATCCCCCGTTATCGCACGACCTATTTCAACCACATCTTCAATAGCGGTTACAGCGCTGGTTACTATAGCTATCTTTGGGCGGAAGTGCTTGATAAAGACGCTTTTGAATATTTCGAGGAGAACGGGATTTACAATCCTGCTGTGGCAGCGAAGTTCCGCCAGACTTTCCTTGAGAGGGGAGGTAGTGAGGAGCCGATGGTGCTTTACATGATGTTCCGTCGCGCACAGCCCGATCCTGGAGCCTTACTCAGAGCTAGAGGCCTTGAATAGACAAATGTTTTAAATCATAGTATTTATGAAAAGAATCCTTTTGATGGTCCTGGCGTGTGGCCTTGCTTTCACCTTCACGGCGAAGGCTGATGAGGCCCGCCTGCTCAGGTTCCCCGCCACCAACGGAACCGATGTAGTTTTCTCCTATGCTGGAGATTTGTTCACAGCTCCCCTTGCCGGAGGCGAGGCGAAGCGTCTCACCTCGCACATCGGTTACGAGATGTTCGCGAGATATTCCCCGGACGGGAAGACTATAGCCTTCACAGGTGAGTATGACGGCAACAGGGAAGTTTATATTATTCCCGCCACCGGCGGAGAGCCCGTGCGTCTTACCTACACCGCCACCAATGGCCGTGACGACCTTGGTGACCGTATGGGACCCAATAATATAGTCATGGGTTGGACTGTTGACGGGAAATATGTCATATATCGCAACAGGACTGGTGACGGCTTCCCCGGAAAATTGTGGAAAGTCTCCATCAACGGAGGAATGCCTGAGGAGTTGCCTCTTCCCGAAGGTGGTTTCTGCAGCTATTCCCCGGATGGCAAGAAACTGGCTTACAACCGTGTGATGAGGGAGTTCCGCACCTGGAAGTACTATCGCGGCGGAATGGCCGACGAGGTCTGGGTATATGACGGTAAAAAGGTTGAGAAGATCACGGATAACGACGCCCAGGACATCTTCCCGATGTGGGTGGGTGATGAGATTTATTTCGTCTCTGACCGAGACATGACGATGAATGTCTTTGTCTATAACACCAAGACGAAGGCCACTTCCAAGGTCACCAATTTCGATGATTTCGACGTGAAGTTCCCCAGCACCAATGGTAAGTTGGTCATTTTTGAGAAGGGAGGCTTCCTTTACAAACTCGATCCCGCCACGAAGAAGGCTGAGCAGATCCACATCACCCTCGCTTCCGACCTGGTATATTCACGCACCGAGTATAAGAAGGTCAGCGGAAGAGGTTTCAGCGTATCTCCTGATGGCAAGAGAGCGGCTGTGGTCGCCCGTGGAGAGGTCTTCGACGTGCCTGTGGGCAAGGGTATCACGAGGAATATTTCCCAGACTCCTGGTGCCAATGAAAGAGGCGCTTCATGGAGTCCTGACGGCAAATATATCGCCTACATCGGTGATTCCACCGGAGAGAATGAGGTATATCTTTATGAGCCTGCCACAGGGATCACTGTTCAGGCCACAAAGGATAACGACACTTACATCAGCAATTTGATGTGGGCTCCGGACGGCAAGCATATCTATTACACCGACCGCAAGAACCGTCTTGTCGAGGTTGATCCGGCCACAAAGGCGAAGAATGTTGTCTACTCCAGCCCTGATGGAGGTCTCTATGGAGTCGCTTTCTCGCCCGACAGCAAATGGATCGCCTACACAAAGCGGGCGGACAACGACATGAGTATCATCTATATCCAGAACCTTTCCACCGGTAAGTCGTTCCCTGTCACCGAGAAATGGTACGATTCGGGTTCCCCGATGTTCTCCTCTGATGGGAAATACTTGATATTCACCGCCCAAAGGGATCTCACCCCGATTTATAGCCGCATCGAGTGGAACTATGCCTACAGCGATATGTCTGGCACCTACATGGTTATGCTCGCGAAGGACACCCCGTCTCCTTTGATGCCTTCCGACAGCGAGACTTCTCCTGCCAAGGAAGATGAGAAGGCGGCTCCCGAGCGTCCCGGACGACCTGATGGCCCTGGTGCCAAACCTGGTGAGAAACCTGGTGACAAAGGTGAGAAGAAGGTTGCCGAGACCAAGATCGATCCCGACGGCCTTATTGACAGAGTCGTTAAGCTTCCTGTCAGCGGCAGGGTGTTCTTCAGCGATGGTAAGAAGGTCTGGTTCACTGGAGGAGCCATGGGTGGCGGCCGCGGAGGCTTCGGAGGAGGCTTTGGTGGTGGCGCTGTCAAGACTTACGACTTCGCTTCCGGAAAGACCGAGGATTGCGCAGATGGAATGATCAGCTACAGACTTGGAGACAAGAAGGCCATTCTCTCATCCAGAGGCAAGACGACGGTCGTTAATTTCCCGTCTCCGAAAGTGGGTGGCGGTGAGGAGATTGACGCTGACAACATGTACGCCACTATCGATTACGCCCAGGAGTGGCCTCAGATTTACAACGAGGTTTGGAGGGCATTCCGTGACGGTTACTACACTGAGAATATGCACGGGCGTGACTGGAAGGGTGTCAAGGCCAAATACGAGCCTCTCCTTCCTTATGTCAAGACTCGCCTCGATCTTAATTATATTCTCGGAGGTATGATAGCTGAGGTGGCTAGCGGCCACGCTTATGTCACTCCCGGTTCCTATCCGAAGCCGGAGCGTATCCCGATGGGACTTCTTGGGGCAAAGGTCAGCAAGGATAAGGGTTATTTCAAGATTGATCACATCTATGCGGGTGCGACCTATAGGCCCGAGCTCCGCAGCCCTCTGACTGAGCCTGGTATGGAAATCGTTGAGGGTGATTATATTACGGCTATTAACGGCAAGTCTCTGAAGGATGTCGATAATATCTACAAGCTCCTCATTGGCAAGGCTGACAAACTCATCGAGTTGACTGTCAACAAGAAAGCCGCCGAGGGAGGTCGCAAGGTTGTGGTCAAGCCGATTAGCGATGAGTATCCTCTCGAGCATTACGAATGGATTCTCAAGAACATCAAGACCGTCGAGGAGAAGTCTGGCGGCAAGGTCGGCTATATCTACATTCCTGACATGGGCGCCGAGGGTTTGAACGAGTTCGCCCGTTACTGGTATCCTCAGCTTGACAAGGAGGCTCTCATCATCGACGACCGTGAGAACGGTGGCGGTAACGTTTCCCCGATGATCATCGAGCGTCTCCAGAGGACTGTCTACAGGATGAACGCCGGCCGGGGATCCAACCGTGTCAGCACTATTCCCGATGGAGCGCATGTCGGACCTAAGGTGTTGCTGATCAATAAGTATTCCGCTTCTGACGGAGACCTCTTCCCTTGGGGCTTCAAGGCCAATAATCTCGGTACCGTCATCGGAACCAGGACATGGGGAGGTATCATCGGTATTGGTGGCTCATTGCCTTACATGGACGGGACTGACGTGAGAGTTCCGGGATCCACCAGTTACGATCCCAACACAGGTGAGTGGATCATAGAGAATCATGGTGTCGATCCTGACATCCTTTTGGACAATGATCCGATCAAGGAGTACGCCGGCACTGACGAGCAGCTCCTGAAGGCCATTGAGGTCGCCCTCGAGCAGATCAAGACCCAGAAGTCCCACAAGGATCTCCCTGGAAAGCCTGCTCCTCGTACTTTCAAGGATCTCGGTCTTCCTCAGATTAAGTAATTAAATAGAAATTAAATATTCATGACTATGAAGAAAGTATTGGTCACACTGATGGGAGCGCTGTTGCTCCTTGCCGGCCCAAAGACATTCGGCCAGATCTCGAACATTGATGGTGTATGGTCTTTTGGCGGAGGTTTCTCTATGATGAGCCTTTCCGGGGAGGGTGCTGATAAAGCCAAAGGCTGGGGCTTTCAGCCTCTGCCGGGATTCTATTTTGGAGTGGTTTTGGACTATCCGTTCTCCTCGATTGAGGGCTTGACCTTGGAGCCAGGCCTCAACATTGTTCATTATGGGAAGTCTTTCACTTTCGGAGATTCTGATGATAAGAAGAACAAGTCCTATCATTGTAATTACTTCAACATTCCTGTCAACCTGAAATTCACGTTCCCGACTAGTGATTCGGGATTTGGATTGGCTGTATACACAGGGCCTCGTCTCAACTTGGGAGTTGGGGGCAATTCTTTCAGCACAGGTAAAACCTATCCCAGCATTAGGCCAATTGACGCTCAGTGGGGAGTGGGCGTAGGAATTACTATCGCGGATGCGGTCGTGCTTCGCGGCGGTTATGATTTTGGTCTCACCAAGTGCTTGAAAGACAACAAGGACTTGAAGTATGACGATGAGATGGCCTACAGGAACTCCTTCAATATCGGAGTCAGCTTCCTTTTCAAGTAGGTATGAATAGAGATTATGCCTGGCCGGTTACTCTATGAAACTGGCCAGGCATGTCATTTCACCGTCCGGATGGAACTCGATGGTGCTGGATGTGGCGGGAACAAGCACGGTCTCGCCCTGTTTGAGATCAAGACGGTGAACACTACCGTCACCTTCGTTGTCAACCAACACTCCCTTTCCGGCCACGCACATGACCACGACGAATGAGTCGAGTGCCGAAAGATTCTTCGAGACCATCTTGTTCAGATCGAACAGGTTGGTGGTGAAATACTTGCAGCTGACGAGAGGAGTCTCGACATTTTTTGTGGGGGTATAATTGGTCCTGTAGTCGGGATAGACAGTGTAGTCAATGGCTTCCTTAGCCTTCTCAAGATGAAGCTCGCGTGGCTTGCCGTCAAGTCCAAGGCGGCCATAATCATAAATCCTGTAGGTGATGTCAGAGGTCTGCTGGATCTCCGCCACGAAAGAGCCGGCTCCAATGGCATGAATACGTCCGGCAGGAAGGAAGAACACGTCTCCGGGATGCACCTGATAGTGTCCGAGGACATCGGTGATGGTGTTGTCATTCACCTTTTCCTCATATTCTTCAGGCGTGATCTCTTGGGTGAGGCCGCTCAAGAGTTTGGCTCCCTTGTCCGCTCCCACGACATACCACATCTCGGTCTTTCCCTTCTGCCCCGGGGCTATCCTGGCTGCCAGCTCATCAGTCGGATGGACTTGGACAGAAAGATCTTGCTTCGCGTCGATGAACTTGATCAGGAGAGGGAATTCGGTCCCGGTCTTAGCCACAACCTTCTTTCCGGCGAGTTCCGCTCCATTCTCTTTCATAATGTCTGTCAACGACTTCCCGGCGAGCGGGCCATTCTCGACCACAGACACATGACCCTGTACCGCTGAAATCTCCCAGCTTTCACCGATGCGGTTCCTGGTGGTGAATATTCCTTTGAAAGGGGCTATCTTCTCTCCGCCCCAGACCTTCTCGCAAAGGTAAGGCTTGAATTTAAGGGGATACATCTCAAAACCTCCTATTTGTCAAGTTCTGAAAGGGCGAAAGCATAGGCTCCGAGAGAGATGGCCTTGCTCGCGCCAATCTTTGAGCGCATTATTCCGATTCTCTTCTGAGGGTCGTAGACCACCTCATCATCACTGCCGTAAACTTTCAGCTTTCTGGCCTCGCCGCGGGCGAAGTCCACGAACTCCGAGGGATCGTCAAGATTGTAGACCTTCATCTGCACCCTGTTGAGTTCCTCACCGGTCAATTGATGCATCTTAGAGCGCATAGTGCGGAGTATTCCTGGCATCAGGAACTCGTGGTTATTCATGATTCCGCCTCCGATCACGACCAGACCGTCAATCAGAGTGACCGCTGTGGCAATCGCGTCGCCTGCGACCTCTCCCATTTTATCGAATGCCTTGATCGCCGCCTCACGGTTACCGGGTGCTGTTCCTTTCGCTATAGCGCCGATTTCTTTCGGCTCAAGACCATGGCTGGGATTGCCGGAAAGCTCTCCATAAACCCTCTTGACAGCACGAATGGCGACTCCATCCTCGACTATTATGTCGGGCATATCGGGATGCTTGAGGCAGAATGTCTCGACGCAGGAATTATCTCCCCGGTTGAGTCGGCCGTCTATCACGGTACCGACACCGAAACCTGTACCGAAAGTGTAACCGATGAGATTGTGGTAACGCTTTGAGCTTCCAGCCTCCTCCAGCCTCTTGTTGACCTCGGGAAGAGCTCCGCCAAGAGCCTCGCCATAGGCGTAAAGATCTCCATCATTGTTAATGAACACCGGGATACCGAACTTCTTCTGAAGGAAGGGTCCCAGGGCCACACCGTCCCTGAAAGAAGGGAAGTTGGGGAGGAAGCCACCGATGATTCCGTTAGGATAGTCCGCAGGGCCTGGGAAAGCGAAACTTATGGCCACCGGCTTCTCATCACCGAGCCTCTCGATGATGGTGGCGAATCCCAGCACCATCGCTTGGAGGCAAAGGTCGAGGTTGCTGGAGTTCGAGGGAAGGGTTATGGTGTCACCGTGATACTCTCCGCCCTTCATCGCTCCGAACACCATATTGGTGCCGCCGGCGTCCAGGGTCAGGACGATTCTGCTGTCTTTTTTGATGTCTGCCATATGGGAAGTTGTTTTTAAAGATTCAATCTATCACACAAAGATAATCATTATCATGTTTCAAGGCTATGCCTTTGGCTGGAAATTGCTAACTTTGCATGTATTTTAAGATTATAAGATGAAAAGAGGAAACAAGCGCCAAGGTGGCGCCAAAGGAGGAAGACAAGCCCTCAAGAAGAGTCGTGAGAGACAATTCGGCTCAAGGCAGGGTGGTAAGCGGAAATTTGAGGAAGTGACCGGAAAGGTCCAGATGAGCAGGGACGGTTTCGTCTTCGTCGTCCCGGAAGGAGGAGATAAAGATAATGATGTTTTCGTCAGGGCGGCAAAGACAAGAGGAGCCCTGAACGGGGACATCGTCAGATGCGTTGTCACTAAAGAGAAGAAGGCTGTGATAGCCCCTAGGATCAAGGGTGGCCGGCAGCAAGGTAAGGACGGAGGCAGACGCAGGGAAGGTGAGATTATAGAGATTGTCGAGAGGAGCAAGACTCCGTTCGTGGGAATACTCCACATTGTCGGAAAACAGGCTTGGGTGATTATGCAGTCAAGGACTATGCCTTATGACATATCCGTTGATTTTGACACACTTCCGGAAGGGGCTAAGAAAGGAATGAAGGTTGCGGCCATCATTGACGGCTGGGACAGGAAAGAACCTAATCCCCATGGATATGTCTCTGATGTGCTTGGTGAGCCTGGCGCAAATGAGACAGAGATGCACGCTATCCTGGCTGAATATGGACTTCCATATAGGTTTGCTCCGGAGGTGGAGAATGCGGCCGACAAGATCTCAGAGGAGATCACCGACAAGGATTTGAAAGGCCGTAAGGACTTCCGCGGCACCCTGACATTCACTATTGACCCGACTGACGCTAAGGATTTTGATGATGCGTTGTCACTGGTCAAGTTGAATAACGGCAACTACGAGGTTGGAGTGCATATTGCTGACGTCTCATATTATGTCAAGCCAGGATCCGTAATGGATCAGGAGGCGCAGGCGAGGGGTACTTCCGTATATCTCGTGGACAGGACAGTCCCTATGCTTCCGGAGAAGCTTTCCAATAAGCTTTGTTCCTTGCGTCCTAACGAGGATAAACTGACTTTCTCGGCGGTATTTGAGATCACTCCGGACGCCAATGTGGTCGATCGCTGGTTTGGAAGAACAGTGATCCGTTCTGACTATCGCTTTGATTATGAGGGTGCCCAGAGAATCATTGAGACCGAGGGCAAGGAACCTGAGGATCCGGCGGTGACCCAGGAGATACGTGAGGCGGTCCTCGAGTTGAACAAGTTAGCCGCCATCATGCGCAAGAGGCGTTTCTCATCAGGCGCTATCAGTTTTGAGAGGCCGGAGATGAAGGTTGAGGTTGATGAGAAGGGTAAGCCGGTGAGGGTATATGAGAAAGTCTCCAAGGAAGCTAACTGGCTGATAGAGGAATTCATGCTTTTGGCCAATAAGTCTGTCGCCGAGTTCATCGCCACATCAGGCAAGATGAACGGCAGGGAGGACAAGAACGCCAAGACATTCATATATCGTATCCATGATGAGCCGAATATGGAGAAAATCGCCAGCCTGGGTAAGTTCGTGGGCAATTTCGGATACAAGATGGGTCCGGTCACGACAGGGCGTGACATCGCTAAGTCGCTGAACAACTTGCTTTCCGATTCTAAGGACACTCCTGAGCGGGACGCTTTCCAGATGATAGCCCTCCGCTCTATGGCAAAGGCTATTTATTCCACTGAGAACATCGGCCACTATGGTTTGGCGTTCAAGTTCTATACCCATTTCACATCCCCGATCCGTCGCTATCCAGACACTATGGTCCACAGGCTCCTTGCCATGTACCTTGACAACCGGGAGAGCCAGAACAAGGACTATTACGAGGCTCAGTGCCAGCATGCGTCCGAGAGGGAGCAGATAGCGGCCAACGCCGAGCGTGACAGTGTCAAGTATAAGCTGATCGAGTACATGATCGACAAGATCGGGCAGGAATTTGACGGAGTTGTATCCGGTCTCACGGAGTGGGGAATGTATGTGGAGATCAAGCCTGAGATGATTGAGGGAATGGTAGCCCTCCGGGAAATGCGCTCGGACTTCTTCGAGTTTGATGAGGATAACTACAGGATTGTGGGCAAGCGCACCAAGAAGATTTATCGTCTAGGCGATCAAGTACATATCCGTGTCAAGTCCGCCAGCCTGGAGCAGAGGCTTCTTGACTATGAGCTGATCGAGCCTACGGAGTCCTAATAATAGTAGATATTATCATTCTCTCCCCGGAGGAATACCTCTGTCGGGAGAGGTATGTCTATTCCTGACTCTGACGCCACAGAGACTATTCCCATTCCTCCGTTGACATTGCCTGGCAACATGGTAGGCTCTATGATAGGAGACACGTCGTAGCCGTAGCACTGCATGTTGTTGATTGCCCTGAGGTAGTTGTAGAAAGAGCGGTCGAAACTCTTGACTGAAAGGCGGAAAGTCTTGTCCACCACGACTTTGCTTGCGATATAATAGTATTCGTAGGGGAAGCCGTGGAAATAGTATGAAGGAATATAGAACTTCACGGTAGCTTCAGAATCCTTGAACTGTTTATCCGAGAAACAATGTGTGTAATTCACCGGCAACAAGTCCTCAAACAGGTCTCCCATGCCGGATGAATACCCATCCTCAAGGATAAGGTCGTGGAAGGTCTCATAGTCCAATCTGACCGGCCCCTGAACATTGACCGCGAAATTCTCTTCTGTCTCTGAACTCAAAGTGTTGACTGTGGTGATCTCCGGGTTCATTGAATAATAGTTGTCCGTCCCTTTCACATCACCCAGCCTGACGGTGAATTCGACATATTCCTGCTCGTAGGTCTCTGTCTCTCCGACGCTTTGATACACTGAAGTCTTGACGACAGTCGCCGTGTCCACGGAGAGAATCGTCACGGGTGCCGGGATAACGGTTTCCGACCATGCTTTGACGCTTCCTTTTGTGGCCTCGATCCTGACCTTATCTCCAGGTTTGAAGTTGGCTTCGAATTCATATCGAGTGTAAGGGAAGTGGTTCGGTACCAGCTCAGTCTCTCCTGTCCACCAGTCGACAATCTCTTCGGTGTACCCTGCGGGTACCGCTTTCGCCAGGCTTCTTGACCCGTTGACAAAGCACTCTACCGTGGCACCGGGAAGCGAGTCAATCCTGTCCGGATAACTCATCGATAAGAATAACGTATGCTTTGAGTCAGCGGTGGAAAGCTGTCCCAAGAGGGTCATCTTACCATCGCTCAAGTCATATTCGTACTTTATGGTATTCTCGCAGGCGACACAACCGAGGACTGCAATCAATATGGTGATTATCAAATGTTTCCTCATGGCTTGTCAAAAATTGAGAGTCCAACTTACCGATGGGAGAAGAGGAAGGATAGTAATCTTCTTCATCTTCAGGCTGGTCCCGATGTAGTTGCCGTTCTTGTCATAGTCGGGCCCATAGTCCGTGAACACGAAATTAGGGTTCATACGGTTGTAGGCGTTGTACACGCTGAAACTCCACACGCTCTCTCCCCATCGCCGCTCATTATGGAGGCTGCAACCTATGTTGAGCCTGTGACTCGGAGGGATACGGAAATTATTTCTATGGTCAACGTACTGCGCGTCAGTGATATAGCCATATGGGGTCATTACCGCGACTTGACGTACTGGCACCGTGGTCGTCCCGCCGGTGGCGAATGACCAGGTCGCGTCAATACCCCATTTCTCATTGAAACGGTGGTCCACGCTCAAATCGATGGAGTGGCGTCGGTCGTATTTATAAGGAAAACGTTCCCCGTTGTTGATTGACCCGTTTGGGAATATCCTGTCTGACTTGGCAAGGGTATAGGCCAACCAGCCTGTTGTATTTCCGGCTGTTTTCTGGATCAGGAACTCTATTCCTTTCGCAGTGCCTTCTCCCATCTCGACCCTGTTTTCCCATCCGTCTGAAGTGCCGAGCATCAATGTGCCGTCCTTGTATTCAAGAATATTCCTCATGTTCTTGAGATACCCTTCGACTGAGAATTCCCAGCCCTTGACTCCATCGTAATATGTCCCTATTGAGTACTGGTCCGAGGTGACCGGGCGGATGTCTTTGGTTATAGGAACCCATAGGTCAACCGGAAGTGAGATCTGAGCGGAGCTAAGAAGGTGGACATATTGAGCCATTCTGGCGTAACCCGCTTTGAAAGACAGGCCTCTGCCTGTCGAGTATTTCGCTGACACACGGGGCTGAAGGCTCCAATATGTCCTGCCTTCAGTGTTGAACATGGAGAGGTGGACTCCGGGATTCACGGTAAGGTGCTCGCCAATATTGAAATCATCCTCCGCATAGAAAGATAGCTCGTGTCCTCCATATCTCTTCTTCGGGTCAGCGAAATGAAATGTGGTGTCCACTTGGACTTCCCCTCCCGTGACTTCTTTGTCCACGGCAGACATTCTCTCGGGAATGAATGTGTGCCAGATATATTCAGAGCCGAATTTCACGAGATGTCTAGGGGATGGAGTATAGTCCATGTCCGTCCGGATTCCGAAGTCCCGGATTCCTGAATGGTAGTTGAGGTGGTAGCGGTTGGTTGATTTCACTCCGTCCACTATCTCCGTCTCTGCCGAACCGGCGTTCATGACCATCCGGTAACGGTTGTATGACACGGTGGTGTTGGCGAATAACTTACTGTTAAACACATGGTTCCATCTTGCCGACCCGACCGTGTTGCCCCAAAAGACCCCGACGTCAGTTCTGTCTTTATATTTATAATGGGAAGTCTCTTTGCCGATAGTAGAGGTTCCTTCGCTTTCATCATCTTCCCAGTACACGAAATGGTCGCGTCCATGGTAAGCCCCGAAATAGAAACGGTCCCGGTCGCTGAGACGCCAGGTCAGCTTTCCGTTGAGATCGTAGAAATAGTAATTCCCGTAGGCGTCATTGAGAGCTAGTTTGATGACCGGGGCGTACAACAACGTGTGCATCCCCCTCGCACTGACAGAATAAGCGAGTTTGTCTTTTATTATCGGACCCTCAAGGTGGAGTTTGTCGCTAATGAGGCCAATGCTGACAGTCCCATGATTCTCTTTCATGTTGCCGTCGTTCGTGCGGATATCCACAATACTCGAGACCCTGCCCCCGTAACGAGCCGGGAAAGAGCCCTTGTAAAGGGTTACTTTCTTAACTGCCTCCGGTTGGAATACCGAGAAGATCCCGAGCATGTGGTCGACATTGTAAATCGGCACCCCGTCCAGCATAATCAGATTCTCGTCAGGCCCACCTCCGCGAACGTAAATCCCTGAGAATCCCTCGTTTCCGCCTTGGACTCCTGGCATCATCTGAAGAACTTTCAACACATCCGCCTCACCGAACAGAACCGGCGTGTTCTTGATCTGGGCGGCTGGTATGTCGATAGCCCCTAAATAAGTGGACTGTATTCCAGCGTCCTTCCTCGCGACTATATGGGAAGAGGAGAGTGTCTCACCGGCCATCAACGCCACGTTCACCACGGTGTCCCGGCGCATGTTAATATGCAGAACCGACTCACTATAACCGACATAAGAATAATGGAAATCATACTCTCCTGCCGGCAGGGTCAAGGTGTAGTATCCGAAATTGTTGGTCACGGCGCCCACTCCGGATTCCCTCTCCAAAATCCCGGCACCAATCAGGGTCTCTCCTGAGGCATTATCGGTGATGTGGCCGCTGATGGTCACCTTGCGCTGAGCCAGTGCCGGAGTGGTTATCAAAAGCGCGAGCAGAAAAACCGCCCGCGCTTTTTTCCATATTAGTTTGGCCGCATTCATCTGATTCCAATCCCTAGAAGGATATCAGAGGTTTGGTGAGCGCCTCCTTGAGCTGATCGTCGTAGCGGAGACGGGTCTTGATGCCGGCTTCCTGGAAATAGTAACGTACCATTATCTCTTCCTCGATGAAGGGCACAATCTCGTCCCTCTTGAGGTTGAGGAATGTCTCCTTATCCATCTCCAGGGCCTTGCTCATGGCCTCAATCTGGTCTTTCATGCTTTCCGCGAGACCATCTTTCTCAAGTTCTTTCTTCACTTGGTCGAAATAAGTCTTGGCGCTGGAACGATAGTCGAACTCTTTGGTTTTGGCGAATTCCACAAAGTCCTTCCAGTCGGCATCGGTCATCTTCCAATCCTCAGGAACGCTTTGGTGCTCCCGGACAAACTTCAGGGTATATTCCTGAATTATGTTAGAATACACCAGGGAGAAGGTTAGACGGCTGTATTCATGACCTTTAACGATGACGTCCGGGGTGATGCCACCGCCGTCCTTGACCGTCCTTCCATGGGCTGTCTTGAACTCGTGGGTGAGTGAGTCGGGGATGTGTGCCACACTTCCATCCTCATTGCGTTTGGCATAGTCAATCGCCTGGACGCAACGTCCGGAAGGGGTATAGTATTTAGCCGTGGTGACTTTGATCTGGCCGTTGTAGGGGAGAGGTCTGATAGTCTGGACAAGTCCCTTTCCATAAGTCCTTGTGCCCATGACCGTGGCTCTGTCCAGATCTTGGAGGGCTCCTGTGACAATCTCGGATGAGGAAGCGGATCCGCCATCCACCATGATTATGAGAGGTATTTGGGTGTCAATGGGTTCCGATGTGGTTTTGTACTGTTGCTCACCCGCGCCTTTACCCTTCGAGGACACGACCAAGGAGCCTTTCGGGACGAATAGGGAGACTATGTTGATAGCCTCGCTCATGAGTCCACCTCCATTTCCGCGGAGATCCAGGACCAGTCTCTTCATTCCCTGTTTCTTGAGATTCAAGACAGCGGATCGGATCTCTCCGGACACATTCTCCGTGAAACCGCTCTGGTAGATGTAGCCTGTCTCTGAATCAATCATGCCCGCGTATTCCACATCCGGGAGATGGATTCTTTCCCTCGTGACATTGATGTCCACGATCTCTCCAGTGTAGACCTTCTTGACCTTGAACACCACAGTCGTCCCGGGCTTTCCCTTCATCTTGTCTGAAGCTTCCTGGCTGGTGAGCCCATGGGTGGTCTGACCATCTATCTCCAAGATCTCATCACCGCAACGAAGGCCATGCTTCTCGGCGGGGGAGTTCTTGTAAGGCTCATTTATTATGACATTTCCATCCTTGTCAGGCTTGTAGATGACGGCTCCTATGCCTCCGTAACTCTTGCTGACCATCATCTGCAAGTCCTCATTTTCTTCTTCCGGGATGTAGATGGTGTACGGATCAAGGGCGTCAAGCATCGCGTTGATTCCGGCTCTCTCTATTCGATCCACGGGAAGGGAGTCCACATAGGAACGGTTCAGTTCCTTGAGGATGGAATTCTGTATCTCGGTCCATTGCCCGAGCTTGAAACTTTGGGACTGTGCGGGTACCGCGGCGCCGCTTATAAGAATTGCCGCGGCGGCCGCTATGATGGATTTAGCATTCATGTTCTAAATATTACCGAACCACAAAAATACTAAATATCGTGCCATTATAGTAATGTCAGCGATTCTGATGCGTGTCGGTGCCTATTATGTCGCTCTCGGTGGCGGAGTCTATTATCGACTGGACATATGATTCGATAGCCGATAGCCCTGCCTGGAGTTTTTTCGGCGGCCAGGCGTTGGATCCACCGGTCGAGATTGAAGCGTCCTCATACACGATTGAGGTGTGCCACATATATCCGTCCAGGATTTCAAACTTCGGGGTATAAGAGTTATCCAGTTTCCAGAGCTTATACTCCCGGACGAATCCATCGATCTTAGCCAGAGCGTCATCCGGGCATTTGTATATGGTTATCTCCGGATCGCAGTCTTTGGAATACATAAGCCGGAGCTTGCCGTCCTCGCCTTTCTCTATCCTGTACCAGGTGATATACCACATCATCGTTCCTGAATATGAGTGTTCATATTCCTTGATGGTGTCGGAAGGAACGTTTTTCACGTATTTATTGTCCCAAGGCTTAGCGCATGAGAACATCGCCCCTAACAGCGAAAGGGCTAAAAGAGTCTTAACCATAATGATTCTAGTGCTGTATAGCCATGATTCTCAAGTACTTCAGGATAGTGTCACACCACTCCTGGTCGCCAGGGAACTGGTAGCGGGCATTACCCTTGGGGTCGGGTGTGAAGATAGTCTCACCTTTAGGAGTGAGCTCGACCCAGCCGCGCTCAGAAAGGGTATAGAGGTCATCACCCTCGACGGCGTTGATCACTGCGAGTGGATCCCACATTTTCTGGCCGGTGTCGCACTGGACATTCTGGTAAATCCACTTGATCGGGTGGCAGTCGGTCCAGTCCATGTCTGAGATAACCAGTTCAGGACGATAGTCCAGAGGGTCTCCAACCTCTCCAGGGCAGAAGATAATGTCAACATCCTTAGGCCAGAGCTCAAAGAATTTCAGAGAGAAGTCGATGGCCTGGGTGAAGTTGTAGTCGGGCTCGACAGCCTCGCCGAATACTCCGCCCATAGCATAGATGGAGTTCACCTTGTTTCTGACGAGCTCGACTCCGCTAAGGTTGGAATACTCGTCCGGACCGGATTGGAGCAGGCGGGAAAGTGATGTGACAAAACCTACCGAAGCGATGGTCACGCTATGGTCTGGCTGCTCGGAGAGAAGCTTGCGGTAGAGTTTGTAGCCCTCCGGGTACTCGTCTTTGCTCTTGTATGTCTGCTTGAACAGTTTCTCAGCGTCCTCTGTGCGGGCGTAGGCGACATTGTGGTAGGGGATGAACACACGGGGATCCTTGATTCCGGCTCTCTCAAGGCCGATAGGAATGTCGGGATAGCCGTAGAAATTGTTCATCACGTCCACCGCATCGGCGTTGGCGGCTCCCATGCGGTCCACAACGACGCCCAGGAGGGTGCAGCGCTTCATGTCCATGTAGCGGTAGAGCAGCATGAGGGCGAACAGGTCGTCAGTTGAGGAACCCATGTCGCAATCGAATATGATGCGGCAATCCCTCTGCTCATAGTTGGACTTGATATTGATCCCCTTTCCGGCGTCGTAGACAGTGTGCTGGCCGTTCTCACGGGCGAATGCCACGGCAGCAGCGAGGCTGTCCTCAGGAAACATCCTGGTCGAGTCGAAATAGTATTTGCCGTTCTCGGGGTTATACCAGCCACCTACGAGACCGTCATGCTCACGGGCATGCTTAACTACAGCCGGTATGCTTTTCTTGTCGAAACTGTTCTGGGTGGCGATATATGAGACCATGATCCCTTTCTCGGGCTGCCTCATCGTGTTGAGATCAAGGGTGAAGCCTTCGGGATACATCTGTCCCATAGCCCATATGGCGTTGTATAGCTCCTTGTCGGATAGTTTAACTTGCTGCGCCGATAGAGTCAAGGAGACAATAAGGGCGGCGAAAACGGAGAATAATTTCAAAGGTCGCATGTTGTAAGTAGTTTTGTGTTAATATATTAAATACCTAAAATCTTTAACTCTATGATAAGTCACGATGTTGCCGTCATGGGCGTTCTTGGCATGTTCGTCCCCGGAGCGGCTGACAATAAGGAGGTCATCTCCATGAATGATCATTGTGGCATAGTGGCGAGCCGCGTTATCCGCGGGGCCAACTGCTACCAGTCCGGCGAAGGTCCAGTGAAGAAGGTCAGGGGAAAATGAGAGGGCGAGCCTTCTACGGTCTTTCATTCTGCCGTCAATTTGCGAGTGAAGCAGCCAATATAGCTTTGACTCGGGGTCATAAAGGACGTAAAACTTCAGGTCGGCTCCCGGAATATGGGCGAAATACATATCCCTTCCGTTTTTCTGAAGCTTCTCAATCGCAAGGCTACCGTCAGGTTTCTCAACTCCTTTCATCATCACCCCAATGTCGGGGAATCCGTTGCTGGAGCGCATCATCAGCACAACCGATTTTCCGGAAGGGTCATAAAACGGGTTTTTCTCGTCATAGACCCTGATAACATTGGTTTCCAATATTCCGGCTTTGCCCGGGTCGGATACAGGGATACCTGAAGGTCTGGAGGCCTCCAGATCCTCATCCGGGTTGTAAAGGTCGGAGAACTTCCAGCTTTCCACTTTTGTCAGGTCGTCCTCCACCTTGGCTTGCATAAGCACGGGTCCCACTCCTGGCCAAGGATGCCCGTCAGAGACCCATTTCTCATAGACGAGAGTCACCTTCCCATCATGTATGTCTACAGGCGTGCAGCTCTGGTGCCATCTTGGCTCCGGGCATAGGATGGCCGGAGCCGACCAGGTCTCGCCATTGTCGTCGCTTCTGGTGATGAGGAGCCTTCCGGAATGGCCAATCATATACAAGGATTCGCCTGCCTTGAAAAGTATCTCATGCATCATGGGGAGCTTGGTTGATGTCCAGCGCCAAGTCTTCCCATTGTCGTCAGAAAGCATGACCCTGATCTGATTCCCGCTTTTGTAGTCTCCCAGGTTGGATTTCGGGCCGTCCAGAACATTGGTGCCGGGTCCGCCATAGTCGATAGCCACTACAAGACGCCCGTCAAAACCCTCAATTATTCCTGGAGTATAGAGGAACACACTGTCCGGAGCCGGAGACTCGGCGATGATCTGTTCAGACGCCACTATGTGATTATTATCTCCTCTTGTGCCGCAGGAGGAGAGTGTGGCGAGTATGATGGCGCCGAACACCGGTATGAGGAGCCTGGTACGCATAGGGCTAATCAAAATTTCTTGAGGCGAAAGGCAGGGCGGTACGAAGTGCTGTGTGCCAATATTCCCAGTTATGGACCCCGTTGCGCACCCTGAGTTCACTCTTCACTCCTTTCTCTTTCATTTTCATGTGGAGCTCAAAAGAGAGGCGTACGAGAAAGTCATCATCGCCGCAGTCGAAGAACCATTTCACCGTGCGGAGCGATTCCAGAGTCGCGTCGTCCGCGTTGTCTATGAACGCTAAAGCGGAATGGTTAGTGACAGCTTTGCTGACATAGTACAACTTGTCTTTCTTCAAATCTTTACCACCTACCTGGCCTTGGCCGTTGTCCAACCATGCGCTCATCGCGTAGCAGCTGGAGAACATGTCCGGGTGTCTCTGGCAATACACGGTGCTGCCGCCTCCGCCCATAGAGAGCCCCATCACCGCCCTGTGAGCCTTGTCTCCTACGCAGCGATATTTCTTTTCCAGCTGGGGGATGAGCTCCTTGAAGAAAAAGTCCTCGTAGTTCCATCCCGGCATGTTGAAATAGCCGTTCCAAGTGTTGTGTATGTCCGGACCTCCGGCATTGGGCATGATGATGACCACATCCCTGAGCTCTCCGGTGCCGATAAGCTCATCGACCACTGTCTGCATTCCGCCTTTCTCCATCCATGCGGTGTAGGTGTCGCTGAGTCCGTGGAGAAGATAAATCACAGGGTATTGCTGGTCCGATTTGTCAAAGCCGTTGGGCAGATAGACATTATACTTTACGGTGGCTTTGAGAATGCCACTGGACAGGCTGTCCGTGACGACTTTTCCTGCGTTGGCGGAAATGACCGGCAGGAAAAGCAGTGCTAGTGAGACTTGAATTAATTTTCTCATGTTTTTAGCTTAAACACATAAAAATAGTGATTATCTTTGAATAACAACATAATTTGCATGATGAGAAAACTGTTTTTCGCTCTTGTTTGTTTTGGTTTCCTGCTTTCTGGTTGCGGTAAAGGAGGCATCGTCACTTCCACAAAAGGTTTGGTCCCTCCTACCGACAGACCCTGTGCGGATCTCCAAACCGGGGCCGATATGTTCGGGAAATGGGTGGAGGATCCCGCCTCGATTCCGCTTTCATTTGTCTATGGAGGAGTGGCGATGAAGGGACTCCAAGGGTTTAAGGTGCTGTCAAAGAATTGTGAGACAACGGCTTCCGGGAAATCTCTCAAGGCGGTGTTCCATATCGATGACAACTTGACCGCCACATTGGACGCCTTCCTCAACGGAGAGTTCGGAGAGATTGAGTATACTGTCTGGTTCGAGAATGTGGGAACATCACCTAGCGCGGAACTCAAGGATATTGAGAGTGTTGTCATGGACTTCCCGGGATCAGATCCCATGCTGCGAGGTTGTCTCGGGGATCATGTCAACAAGTACGCCGACTACCAGACTCAGCTACGGGATACGACAGTGTCGTTTGTCTCAACAAATGGTCGAGCCACCCATATTGTTTTCCCATATTTCGACCTGGTCCATGGCGATGGTGGCACACTTATGGCCCTGGGGTGGGCTGGCACATGGCACGCCGATTTCACCGGGACGGATGATGGAATATCCATGAAGGGAGGCAATTGCAACGGGTTCGATTCCGTGGTGATGCCCGGTGAGAAAGTCAGGACCGCCCTTGTGGTGATGCTGCCATACAAAGGCAGGGACAGGGACAATGCGACCAATCTCTGGAGGGAATGGTTTATCAAGTATAACATGCCTTCAGCTGATGGCAAAGGTAATCGGATAGAGCCCTTCTCGACCACCTGTTTCGCGGCGGACACTGGCCTTCCGAACTCCGACGGGTCTATCTCCGAGCGTTTCTATACTTGGAAAAGGACGCTGGAACGTCTTATTTATGAAGATGTTGTACCAGATTTCAGGTGGTTCGACGCCGGGTGGTATCTCGACCCGAGAGGCAATACCGTTCCTTCCGACTGGTATGGCACTGTGGGGACTTGGGAATTGGACACCCTGAAGTGGCCGGGAAAGACCTTCCTTGAGTCTAACCAGGCTTGTCACGATGCTGGCATGAAGGTACTCACATGGTTCGAGCCGGAGAGTGTTTGCGACGTTGAGGACTTGGCGAGGAATTTCGGTTATAATCCCGAATGGGCGGACTTTAACAGAGGTAATCGCTACACGAGCAACCTAGGAAACAAGGACTGCCTGGAATGGACGCTTGGCAGGATAACCAAGATGATGGGTGAGAATGGTGTGGATCTCTTCAGGGAGGACAATAACTCCAATCCAGTCAAAGCATGGACCGGATTTGACGCCAAAGAGGCAGAGAAGACAAAGCTCCCCCGCAAAGGCATCACCGAGAATCTGGCCATCCAGGGTCATTACGAGCTTTGGGACAGGATCATAGATTTCTGCGCAAAGAACGGGAAGTGCACCTACATAGATAATTGCGCCTCTGGAGGAGGGCGTAACGACATAGAGTCTCTTCGTCGTAGCCTGCCGTTCATGAGAAGTGACGCCGACAGGACCACCACGGCGTTGAGGCTTTCTATGACCACCTCTTATTGCCGTTGGATTCCCTTCCATGGAGCGAATACAAAGGAGTCAGCAGACGAGCTGGAGCCTGGAATGGCCGGTGGCAGCACATTCTACATCACCAGGGCTTCCTGGTTGCCGGTATATAATATCTCCGAGGTTTTCACCCATGATGTGGAAATGGACTATGACCGCCTGAGAGCCACTTTCGGGGAATGGAAAAAATATAATCATCTGCTTGTGAAGGATATGTATCCTCTCACTCCTTGGCATCGTCACGATGACGACTCCAATTGGACAGCCATAGTCTGGCACGACAGGGAGACTGATGAGGCTGTGCTGGAGGCGTTCCGTCAGGAGACATGTCAAGAACCGTATTACACCGCCGTGTTGGGATTCCTTGTTCCAGATAAGAAATATACCCTCACGAATGAGGACACCGGAGAAACCATTTCTATGACCGGTGCCTCACTCGCCGAAAATGGGATCAAGATTTATCTTCCTGAGCCGAAATCTTGTGCCCTATGGCACATCATGCCTGAATAGCGGATTATTTGGCGAAGTTCCTGGAAGCGAAAGGAAGGGCTGTGCGAAGTGCGGTGTGCCAATATTCCCAATTGTGGATACCGTCACGGACCCGTAGCTCATCCTTGACCCGCTTCATCATCATCTTCATGTGGAGGTTGAAGGACAGCCTCACGAGATAATCGTCGTCACCGCAGTCGAAGAACCACTTGACACTCCGGAGGGCTTCCAATGTGGCGTCGTCCGCCTTATCGACATAATCCAGGGCGGAATGCTCGTGTACGGCCTTGCATGTGTAGTAGAACTTGTCTTTCTTGGCCTCCTCCACGTCGTCAGGAATCTCCTGGTCCAGCCATGCGCTCATGGCGTAGCAGCTGGAGAACACATCGGGATGTCTCTGGGCATAGACGGTGCTTCCACCACCTCCCATGGACAGCCCCATGACTGCCCTGTGGCTCTTGTCTCCCACTCCGCGGTATTTCTTCTCGACTGTCGGGATGAATTCTTTGAAAAAGAAGTCCTCATAGTTCCAACCGGGCATATTGAAGTAGCCGTTATAGACATTGTGGATGTCGGGGTCTCCTGCGTTTGGCATGACTATGATCATCTCGACGGCCTCTCCGGAGCGTATGAGCTCGTCAGCGACTTCTTTCATCGCGCCTTTCTGCTCCCAATCCTGGTAAGTGCCGTAAAGACCGTGCAGGAGATATACCACAGGATAGAGTTTCCCGGACTGGTCAAAGCCGTCGGGGAGATAAACATTGTATTTCACCTCGGTGCCGAGAATGCGGCTCTCCACACTGTCAGTTACTATTTTTCCTGCCTTCGCTGTTAAGGCGGACGCCAGAAGCGCCACTAATAGGATACAGAATATTCTTTTCATGTCTCGTGATTATTAAATCAGGTTTTTTAAGCGAACATATAAAAATAGTCATTATCTTTGAATATGAAAAAGATATTGCTATCCCTTCTTGTTCTCTGCTCCCTGCAGGCCTTCGCCTTGGAGCGTGAGCTTATCTGGCCGAAAGGCAAGATGCCCGATCCCCAGGATCATCAGATCGCGGCCATGACCAATGAGGTCGGCTCTAAAGGTTTCAAACCAGCTAAGCATCAGGTCGCCTATCTGGAATGGTTCGACGCTCCTGATCCCTCCGTCAAAAAAGATGTTTGCATGATCTTGATCTCCGGGGGCTCTTACCAGAATTGTTGCGATGTGGGTCTGATTGACTATTGGCAGAAAGAGCTCACCAAAATTGGTGTCCAGTGTGTCAATTTTGTCTATAGGACTCCCCGTCCCGTAGGCCTGCCGATCTATCAGAGCGCATGGGAGGATGGCCAGAGGGCGGTCCGCATGGTCCGATCAGAGGCCGCTAAGCGCGGATTTGATCCTGAGAAGATAGGAACTGTCTCAATGTCAGCTGGTTCTCACTTGGCTCTTCTGCTGGCAACCAGTTCCCAAACCCCCGCATACGAGCCGGTCGACAAGTTGGATGAGATTCCTTGCCACATCAATTGGGCTATCGTCAATGCCCCCGCTTATGTCACAACTGACGGGGAGACAGGTACTCCCGCCTTGAGGGAAGGCTATGGGGCTGATGTTAAGCTGAGCGAGGTTTTCAAGTTCGATGAAAAGACCTGCCCGATGAGTCTTCATCACGGAGGATTGGATCCTTATTCTCCTAATGGATCCACTCAGGTATACAGGCAGTTGAGGAGAATGGGGATCCCTGCCGAGCTCCATTTATATCCTGGCAAGGGCCATGGTGCTTTCGGCTTTGAGAGAGGTATTGAGTTCATGACTCAGATGGGATACCTCGGACCTCTCGGTGAGCAGGAGCGTCTGATGGACCGCTTCAGTGCCGATGTCCCCGGAGTGACAATGACTTCTGAGGATATTTGGCCGGAAGGGAAGATGCCGGATCCGCAACCGGATCAATGCAAGCCATACATCGAATGGCATATTCCGGACGTATTGAAGACAAAGGCCATCCAGATCATATATGCCGGAGGAGCATATAACTTTAACCGTCCGGAAGATTTTGAGGTTGCTCCGGCAAGGAAATACTTGAATGAGAGGGGAATGGCCGTTGTGGTCATGAAATATCGCACACCGCGTCCGAAGACAGGATTGGCGAAACACACCACAGCTTGGCAGGATCTCCAGAGGGCTATCCGAATAGTCCGCAGTGAGGCGGCAGACAAGGGCCTCGACCCTAACAGGATTGGAATCATGGGCTCCTCCGCCGGTGGCCACTTGACTTTGATGGGTGTCACTTCATCAAGGCATAAGGCATATTACCCGATTGACGACATCGACAAAGTCCCTTGCAATGTTCAGTGGGGAATCGGGATATATCCGGCATATTCCCTCACAGACGGACTTGAATCACCTAATAAGACTGGAGGAAATGATGATTCCGCCGTCTTGGCGCCAGAGTTCTCATTTGACCTGGACACCGCTCCTATGCTTTTCATCCATGGCGATGCTGATAGCTGGGCGGCCATGAATTCAGTGAAAACCTGGGAGAAGATGCGTTCAATGGGTATCCAGAGCGAGCTCCATACCCTTGCGCTAAGACCACATTGCTTCCAGGAGAAAGCTTCCCCGGGAACCGGCAGCTACACTTGGCTTGACCGTATAGGAGAGTACCTGAAACCACAATTTGAAGAATAACCCGAATAGCCATGATGACGACCACCACCTCGTACAAGCAGATAGAGAGTCTGAACAAACTACCCGCTCCAGACAGCTCCGGGTTTGTCAACCACTATGTATTCCAGTACATAGATTTCAACAAGGCGCCTCAATATGTGGCGGCAAGGCATCGTTTCTCGGACTGCTTTTTCTTCGGTTGCGAGATTCCCAAGGAGTTGGAGGATGGGATAGGTACCTCATGCCTGGTGTTCCCGAGAATGGGGATGCCGTACAATGTGTTCAGGAGCAAGTTGTACACCGCCGAATATCTCTATGACGGCTATGACCCCGAGAATGAGGACTCTTTCGCGAACTGCTTCGATTCGAAGGTTTTCGCCGACTATATCGAGAAAGGCAAGGAAAGTGACAACATCCGTGAAACACTCGGACGTTCTCTTCATGACCATGCGATTGGTGAGGCGATGAATGACTTCCTAAGCCGATTCGATGAGAGGCAGGTTGTGGCAGTGATGGGAGGTCACGCTCTCAAGAGAACAGATGATGCTTACGCCACTATAGCTTACATCAGCAAAAGGCTGACCGAAAGCGGTAAACTGATGGCTTCCGGCGGCGGGCCTGGAGCGATGGAGGCGACGCATCTGGGTGCATGGATGGCTGGAAAGACAGAAGATGAGCTTGCCGATGCCTTGTCCATCTTGCGGGTCGCTCCCACTTTCAGGGATCCGGGTTGGCTAAGGACCGCGTTCGAGGTCAGAAAGAAATATCCCCAGGAGATGTACCGAAGCTTGGGCATCCCTACCTGGTTCTATGGTCATGAGCCTTCCACGCCGTTGGCCACGGACATAGCCAAGTATTTCATGAATAGCGTCAGGGAAGACATTCTGCTGACGATATCCAAGGGAGGCATCATTTATTCCCCGGGATCGGCGGGAACCATGCAGGAGATATTCCAGGACGCGGCTCAGAACCACTACGAGTCATTCGGTTACGCCAGCCCCATGGTGTTCTTCGGCAAAGAGTTCTTCAGTAAGCAGATACCGGTCTATCCAATGCTTGAGGATCTGCTTGCCAGGGGAGTTTACAAAAACCTTATCCTGTCCATCACGGATGATCCGGAGGAGGTGGTGTCCAACATCCTGTCATTCACCGCGAACAGATAAACAAGACAAATAGGCAATGAGAACAGTCGGTTTTATTTCCAGGTTGGCTGCCGCGGCAGTCGCCTTAACACTTCTTTCCTGCGGAGGGAAGGAATTCACCATCACTGAAGAATCCAGCCACCAGTTCAAGGGCGATTACACCAACTTCATATTGAGTGGTGAATTCCAGACAGAGCCTGGCGCTTCGGCATGTGTCGCTTTTCACAACGACTGCACGGGAAGCGGTTATCAGGTGCTTCTCCATGGTGGTCCTATCGACGGGACTATCAAGAGCGGTTCCCTTCTTCATGTGCGTAATCTTTACAGGGCGCTTGAGGATGAGGGCGAGTGGACTCCTGTCGAGGTCGCTGTCCGTGGGAAGAACATCTCTGTGAAGATCAAAGGAGTGGATGTGGTCTGTTACACGGAACCAGCTCAGCCTTATAGACTTCCACAATATGAGAAGATGCGTCTTGGCCATGGTGCGGTCAGCCTTGTGGGAGGAAAAGGGACAGTCCGTTTCAAGGAGATGAAGCTTACCAAGCTTCCTGCTGATGCCGTCAATCCATGCGACACCCTTCCTCCAGTTGACGAGGCCACTGATAGGGCAATCCGGCTACAACAGGAGGATTTCCCTGTTATTGACTGGCATGTCCATCTGAAAGGAGGCTTGACCGCAGAGATGGCTCATGCGATGAGCATGAATTACGGCATCAACTACGGCGTAGCTCCTAATGCGGGAGCAGGCGGGGTTGGCCGTATGCTTGCCAACGACGAGGAAGTCTATGAGTATTATGACGAGATCAAGGATATGCCCTTCCTCCGTGGGGTTCAGGGAGAGGGCCGCAAATGGACCTCGGATTTCTCCTCCGTGGCACTGGGAGTCTTCGACTATCTTTTCACCGACGCGATGACGATAGTTGACCATAAGGGACGTATCACGAGACTCTATCGAGAGGAGGAGGTAAAGCCGGACGGTCTCTCTGATCAGAAGTATATGGACCTGATCGTGGACCAGACGGTCAAAATACTAACCAATGAGCCGGCGGACATATTCGCCAACTCTTTCTACCTTCCGGATTTCCTTAACGACAGGTTTGACGAGATGTGGACTCCTGAGAGGGTGGCGAAGGTGCTGGATGTCATGCAGGAGAATGGAATAGCCCTTGAGATAGGATCACGGTACCTGATACCTAATGAGTACATTATCAGGGAGGCGAAAAAGCGCGGGATAAAGTTCACCTATGGTACCAACAACGCCAATGCGGATTTCGGTCGCCTTGAGAATAGTATAGACATGACCCGTAAGTGTGGTTTGACCGCTGAGGACATGTGGTTCCCGAGCATGAGCACCAGAGCATCTCGTCCTACGGTGATTTACAACAATTTCTTCGGTGAGGACGGCAAGACAGCCCTGTTCAATGGGAAGGACCTTTCAGGCTGGGTCTCTCTCACCGAGTCTGGTTCTGATGAGCCTGTGTTCAAGGTTGAGGATGGCTGCATCTTGGTTTCCGGCAAGCCTAACGGCTATCTCAGGACCGTTCGCCAGTACGGGGATTATTCGCTTCATGTGGAGTGGAAATGGATCGGAGCCGGAACTAACAGCGGGATATTCCAGAGAATTCAGAATGACATGATTTGGCCGACAGCCTATGAGTGCCAGCTCATGGCGGGAAGGGCTGGCGATATCGTCAGCCTGGGGGGAGCGAGGATAGCGGAAATACCGTATGATCCGTCAGTTAAGTTCCCTATGAAGAAGAGGATCCACACCGGGGCGAGCATCGAGCTTCCTGATGGGGAGTGGAACCGTGCTGAGATCATCTGCAAGGGAAACAAGATGAGAGTGTACATCAACGGTAGCCTTGAGAACGAGGTGACAACTTCGTTCAAGGCTGGTTACATCGCTCTGCAGAGCGAGGGTGGCCCGTTGGCTTTCAGGAATATTTATTTGGAGTAGCTAGTCCATTGGATAGTGGACTCCCCATTCCTTGCGGAGGGAGTCCATGAGCTCCATAAGGAACAAGGTCTCGGAGTGCGGCATCTGTGGCGGCTCTATGAGGCCTTTTTCCATTGCGTCCTTGCAGGCTTGAAACTCATATTCATAACCGCTGATGTTTTCAGGAACAGCCATTTCCTCTTGTAACCTACCTCCTTTGGAGTAGATCCGGATCAGACCGGGGTTGTTGGTGTTGTCCACGACTATGCAGCCTTCAGTGCCGGAAATTGTGGCGGTGTTGTAACCCTCGCAGTAGACTGAGCTATGGATTGTGGTAAGAATACCGCCTTCAAGGGTCATGGAGATCGTTTCGCTGAGGTCCACTCCCAGATCAGATAGCACGCACTGCGACTCGATTTTCTCTATCGGGTTGTCGCAAACCATCCTGACGAAATTCAAGGGATATATTCCGATGTCGAGCAAGGTGCCTCCGCAAAGCTCCGGCCTGACAATGCGTGGAAGATGCATGACCCTATGGGAAAGGGTGGCGCTGATCTGGCAGACTGTGCCTATCCTTCCGTAAGAGATCAGCCGGTTTATGATGTCCCTGGCCGGCTGGTAGCGTGTCCAGATTGCCTCTGCCACGAACACTCCTTTCTCCTTTGCGAGATCCAGTACCTTCTTTGTCTGGAAAGCATTGGCCATGAACGCTTTCTCGACAAGACAAGCCTTGCCTTTTCCGATGGCTTCCATCGTCACGTCAAAATGGTGCGAGTGAGGGGTGGCGACATATACAAGGTCCACTTCAGGGTCGTCAAGAAGCTCGCCGTAAGACCCATAAGCTTTGGGAATCCCGAATTCAGCGGCGAAAGCCTTGGCTTTATCCAGGGTTCTTGAGCCAACTGCCAGACATTTGATACCTTCGGTGTATTCAAGTGTCCTGGCGATCTTGCCGGCGATGTGTCCGGCTCCGATTATTCCTACATTCATGGTTATAAGATTTTAGTGATTTGTCTCTCGGTGGCTTTGGGAAACAGTTCTTTAATATGATCCCTAAGCTTTGAATAGGATTCTTCCGGGGAGCATCCGCATTTCAGGGTGCACCCGCCTATGTGCCAAGGCCCGAAATCCTCTCCAGGTCTCTCGAATATGGATTCGGGGGTGCAGTAGGAGGCGGTTTGCCAGCCCTTGTATTCAAGGTTAGGCCCTTTGTAAACTCTCTGGATGTCTCCGATGATCAGTCTGGTGCCGTTCATGAGATTGGCCAGCACGGAGTCCGATTTGCTTTTTTTCACTTTGAGTAGCTCACGAACTTGACGGGAGACGCAAGAGCCTTCTTTCTCTATGAGCCTCAATACCTTCTGTCCTTCGGCGGTCGGCTTGTATTTTTCTTGGGAAAGCTTCCAATTGCGAATGTGGGCGTACCATTCTGGTGCCGCGAAAGCGGACTTCCCGCCACAAAGGAACTTACCATAGACTATTTCCCCGCTCTGCACGACGTCCACTTTCCAATCCCATGGTCCGAGGTTCTCGTCCGTGAACCACATGTTTGGTGGCGTCAATTCCTCAATCGAATATCCCGGGATGGGATTCTCGAAGAAAGGAATGAATCCGTAGGCCTTGATGGCTTCCAGCATGGATTCGCTGTCTGTCACCTTAATCCCGAACGGATTGCCTTTATGATGGGCGATTGACACTACCGGGTTTGTTTTTTATATAGGGTGTGGGCTCCGGTCGTAAATGACAAGCTTGAAGAATTGAAATCATCTATCCTGTCGAATACCACCATATAGTCATCGTTCTTGTAGACGAGTTTTCCGAGCGAGGACACATCTTTATGGTCTAGCGCCTTTCGGATTTCGCACCGTAGGAGTTCTTCAGTCCTGGAATTGTCCTTATAGAATACCGCGACCGTGGAGTCCTCATAATAATGATAATCGGAAGGCGGTATCAACAAGTTGTATTCTCCTAAGTCGATAGGTCCTGAGATGTCGCTGATAGACCATTCTGCGATCGCGGTCTCAGGCTCTTCCTCGAGTTCCCACGTCTTGAATTGATAATCACCGAGCTCACTTTGAATCGCCTTGAACTTCTTAGAAGGCATATTCTTCTTGAGGTAAGTATATGCCCCATCAATGGTAAGCCAGGATTCTTTTAGCCCTGGGTCGGAACCTATCGTCTTATAATCAATAATTTCCGGGAACTTTCCATTTACCAGCACGTTCGGCAGGACTCTCTCTAACCTTGCTTTCTGGCTTCTGATGCCAAAGTCCTTGGCTCTTATTCCTGGAATATAAGTGAACAATATGGCGGCCAGAGCGAGAATCAGGGTCATAAGCTGGAAGTTCCTCGTCTTGTCTTTCACAAGCATGGCCGTGAAAACGGTCAGCAGCAGGGCGAGGCAGATAAGATAGACTCTGACTTCTGTGAGTCCATATTCACCTATGCGGCGGAATGCTCCGATCCATAGCAGGATGAGAGGGGCTATGGCTATAAAAGGAAAAGCCTTGTAGAACCACTCAAAATGCCGTTTCTCAACAAGGAGCCGAAAAAGGTGGCAAACAAGTCCAACGGCCATGAAAATGGCCACGATGTATGCGACTCCTCCGTTCGGCAGTTCCCAACGAAGCGCGATCCTCCCGATGTAAATGTAGAGAATGGCCGTGTAGATGATCAGGGCTGGGGAGAGAATGTAATCTATGACGATCTTGAGGATTTTCCCGTTGGCTTCTTTGTAGCTATTCTTCTCAACAAATGAGCAACATAGCAGAGGAATGATCACAAAAGCTATGAAAGCCATTGGATCTGTGAACCATTTGTCTTTCAAGTCAAGGTCAAAGAGGAAGTTGACAGAGGCTATGATGATGTCCACTACCGCGATCAGCAGGAATCCAATTATAAACCCTGCCGCCACATTGATGACAGTGTCCAGGATGTTTTGCCCATAAGGCTCATTCTCAAGAGGTTCCTTCCCTATTATCAGCAATACTATCGCTATGATATAAGCTACCCCGAGACTCCATCCCGGGTTTACTGAGCCCCAAACCAGAAGCGGGATCCAGAGGAACCATGACAAGCAGTACAAGACTCTGAAAGCGAGGTGTTTCCCGCTCCACTTGTGGAGAGTGAAAAGGAGGACATAATGAGGGAAGAACCAGAAGAACAGGTAGAAAACATCACTCTTGCCCAAGATATCTCTGACGCTACTCTCGAAGAGGAATATCACGAAATATGTCACCCCGAGAAGAGCCTCCAACGGGAACTCCCGGACGCTCTTTATAAAGCCTTGCCAGAGCTTGCTAGCTATTTCAGAGGTTCTGCTCATTTCTTTCCAAGTCGTTGATTGGATATTTTAAGGAAGCGCTCGAGTTGCTTGTTTTGCATAATGGCTTCCTCACATATCTGGGGCAGATTGTAGGTGAACCCATCGAGATCGCATCCCACATAGAAATCCTCGGGGAGATCCTCCCTGAGATCGGCCCCTCCGTTGTTTCCGGCTGATATTCCCGGGGTAAATATCTCCCTGTAGATATAGGGAGGACCGTCCAGCCTGAAACAAAGGGTCCGTTTGGTGCTCTCTCGGTAGCCTCCTTGGCTCTCGTAACTTGTCCAGCATAGAAAGATGTCGCAATGAAGGAATCGGAGTCCCAGCTCTTTAGCCAGCCTCTCCGCAAGCGAGTTATACTCTCCCCTGATAAGGACATTGTTAGTTATCAGGAAGTTATCTAATTCTGGGGTCCGTTCTATACTTTTCACCGAGAAGGCTATAACCAGGCATTCCAACGAAGTGAACGCCTCAATAAAGCCTTTGGTCACCTTGGTTATTCCCTTGGTGAATTCCAATGCCGTGTATTCCTCTGGCTTGAATATGCCGGGACTGGCATTCAAGTCTTCTGCGCACACCAATCCTTTTCCTTCCACTTTAAGGGTGCCGTCCCATTCGTTGCTGAAAGTGATGTTATCGTTATAATCCGAAAAGTACATATATAGTCGCTATTTGTCCATAAAGATAGCATTAATTAATAACTTTCCTTAAATTGCGGTATGAGAAAGATAGCGATTTTGGCATCCTTGCCGCTAATGATATTCGCCGGCTGCAGAGGTTCGGTTTACGAGCGCCTGAACCTTCAGGCCGAGTCTGAGTATCTCCAGCCGGTCCGTCCGGCTTCTGATGGCAGGAATCCTTGTTGGAACAAGTTCGCTAAGAAGTTCATGTACGCACCTGCGTTTGAAGTACCTTCCGTTCCAGAAGCTGACAAATACCGCTTTACAGTAAGGAGCGCTGAAGGGAGTTGGTCTTTCCTGTCCGACAGGCCAGACGCCGACTTGTCTCCGATCTGGAACCATATTCCTCCAGCAAATGTGGATTTGACGGTGGAAGCATTGGTCGGGGAAGCCGCGGACACGGTTTACTCAAGAAGTTTCCTGAGGGATTTCCCGTTCAAAGGGCCTTATAACGGGCCGGTCAGGAGTTACAAGGAAGCCGCGATTCGGGCGGCCCTTCACAACCACTTGATGCCCCAGGTACAAAACTGGATAGGTAATTCAGTTCCGGACATGTCTTTATGGACAAACACATATCCATGCAAGATAATAGGCTCCACTATCCGGAACGAGTGCCTTGTGGCTCGCTTGCTTCCAGACAGGAAGGAAAACGCCCTTGAGGTTGCCAGGTCAGCCGCCGCTTTCCTTATCGCCCAGAGTCGTCCAAAAGGGGATCCCCTGGCGTTTTTCCCGCCTACATATTACCTTGACACACAGGCTTCTGGCGAAGAACAGAATCAAGGGAAGACGATGACTATGGAGGCTACCTTCGCAGGAAATGCCTTCCTGGACCTGTACGATGTGACAGGAGAAAAGGAATGGCTTGACAGGGCGGTTGAGATTGGCCGTACTTATGTGCGGTTGCAGAGAGAGGATGGATCGCTGCCCATCAAGGTGGATTTCGTCACCGGAGAGCCCGTGAACGATGCCCAAGCCCTGTTGCATCCTCTGCTAAGGTATTTCCAACGTCTAGAAAGGTATTCATTCGGAGAGTTCTCTCAGGCTAGGTTGAAGGCGGAGCGATGGATGGACGATACCGCGATGGAGCGATTCGAGTTGACCGGCCAGTTTGAGGATGTGAACGTGCTTGGACTGGAACCTTATCAAAACCTGACGAACTGCACAGCCGCACCATATGCATCATATCTTCTAGATAAGGGAACCGTAAGTGAATCAGATATTTCCAATGCCGTGGACCTCATTCGTTTCTGCGAGGACCAGTTCGTTCACTGGGATTATGCTGACACGACAGCTGACGGATTCCACAAGTCCAACGCTCCATGTGTCCACGAGCAATACAAGTTTGAGGTTCCGGTCGATGACAGCAGTTGCAATGTCGCCAACGCATGGCTTGACCTGTATGAGGTTACAGGTGACCTTCTGGCGCTCGCCAAAGCGAAGGCGTTGATAGATAATATCACCATCCAGCAGAACGCTCAGGATGGCATGATCCCTACCATATTCAATTGGAGAAAGCCAGGGAATGGAGGTGATTATTGGATGAACTGTAGTTATGCCTCCATAACCACATTGCTGCGTCTCGCGTCGATGACCGGGGACCTGGATCGCCTTGAGGACTGATCACTTAGGCAACTGAAGGATTACCTTTATAGGGAAGTGATCTGAAGGGGTGCGAGCTTGGAAGGCCTGGAAGGAGATCTCCTTCGGGAAATTGCCGTTCTCATATTTCTCGGCTTCGGCGGTCATTGTGCGGTAGGTGTCGGTCAGGACCCCATAACGGATCACCCGTGTGCCAGGTGTGACGAAGACATGGTCTATCCTACTGGTTGTGAAGCTGTTGGGATCAAAGCCATTGGCGGTTCCATCGAGAGCGTAGCGAATCTCGCAAACCTCATAACTATCGTTGAGAATCCCGCTGGTCACGAAAGTCGAGTAGATCGGATTGTTTTGGTCCACATTAAAATCTCCAGTCAATACAACAGGCTTGCCGCCGCAGAGTTCACGTATTTTCTGGACCACAAGCTTGGCGCTCTCTTGCCTGGCTTGCACACCGATATGGTCCATGTGGAGGCTGAGGTAATATAGCTCTTGCTTAGTGTCTTTTACCTTGAAATGGCCCCAGGTGCAGACTCTGTTCAAAGCGGCGTCCCAACCTTTGCTAGGCACGTCCGGAGTGGGTGAGAGCCAGAAATCACCGTGATTAAGAAGCTCGAATCTATTGGTGTTGTAGAATATGGCTGAATGCTCTCCGGCATGTATCCCGTCATCACGGCCAGCTCCAATATATTCATATCCGGGAAGATGGGCTTTCAATTGCTCGAGCTGGTTGTACTTGCCTTCCTGGGTTCCGAATATCTCAAAATCATGGAAAAGGACCTGCTGGGCGATGATCGGCAAGCGCTGCCCCCAGCCATTGCCCTTGAGAGAATCGCCGTGGTTCTCGTAGCGGATGTTGTAGGAGCCTACCTGCAAAGTGGTGACCCTGCGTGAAGGGCCACAAGAAAAAATGGTCATCGCGGCTGTTGTTATCGCGATGATGGATGAGAGCTTAGGAAATCTCATTGCGAGGTCTTTTTAATTGTTACGAAAGTTAATAAATACTATCTTTACTGACAAATCTGGTGTTATGGTTTCAATATTCACTCTAACCTCCCCGTTGCACGATAAATCCGCTGTTGATGCGGTCACCAGGGAGTTTCTTGACGGACTTGGTGTTGAATATTCCTTCAAAGGGGATGATTATGATGACTACGGAAGCGAGTTGTCGCTTATCTATGTCAGGACGGGAGGGACCGAGGGGCTGTTCAAAGAGTTGCTGCCCACTCTGCAGGGACTTTCTCGTCAGGCGATACTGTTGCTGACTTCCGGGAAGAGTAATTCGCTTGCCGCCTCGATGGAAATTCTGTCCTATCTGCGTCAAGAGGGGCTCAGGGGCGAGATTCTGCATGGAAGTCCTGCTTATATACGGTCCCGTATTGAGGCGCTTTCCAAGGTTGAGGAGGCCCGCCGTTTCCTTGAGTACACCACTCTCGGGATAGTAGGCCATCCTTCTGACTGGCTTATTTCCAGCGGGTTCGATAGAGGGGCTATTTTCGATCGTCTGGGGATTAACCTTCAGTATATTCCCATGGAGGAATTGCTTGAGGAGTACTCGTTGCTGAAAGACGAGGTCGCCGAGTCATGGAAGGAAGTTGTAGGTTGTCATTCTGAGCGTAGCGAAGAATCTACCCCTTTATCCACCGCCGTCAAGCAGGCCATACCCGGAGCATATCGTATTTATAAGGCGCTGAAGACCCTTGTCTCTGACTATGGCCTTTCTGGCTTGACAATCAGGTGCTTTGATCTCCTTACCGCTGTCCACAACACAGGTTGCCTGGCGCTCGCCCGTCTAAACTCAGAGGGCTATGTGGCAGGGTGCGAAGGAGATGTTCCCGCTATGATTTCGATGATGATCGGCCGGGCGGTTACGGGAGTAAGTGGTTTCCAGGCAAATCCTTCCAGCATCAACCCCGAGACAGGGGAAATTGTTTTCTCTCATTGCACCGTGCCTCTAGACATGGTTTCCGGCTATGGTCTGGACACTCATTTCGAGTCAGGAATCGGGGTAGGGATCCGAGGAAATATTCCTGAAGGGCCGGTCACGGTCTTCAAGGTTTCTGGCGACCTTTCCCGGCATTTTGTATGCGAGGGAGAGCTGCTGCGTTGCGAGGCTAAGCCGGACCTTTGCCGTACTCAGGCGGTTTTGCGTTTGCCACCTGCGGCTTCTGAATATTTCTTGACAGAACCTATTGGTAATCATCATATTATCCTGCCAGGGCACGTGGCGGCAGAACTTGAGGCTTTGTTGTCATTCTGAACGAAGTGAAGAATCTACCATGGTTGAACTAGGAATAAAAGGCTACCAGGAGGAAATAGTCACTCCGGAGCTACTCGCTTGCCATATCGGCAGCGGTACAGTACGGGTATTCGCCACCCCGCTTATGATCACCCTTATGGAGCGCACTTGCCGGCTGAGCGTCCAGCCATATCTCGATGAGGGCTTCGAGACCGTCGGGACTCATGTCAATGTTTCGCACGTGAGCGCCACGCCTGAGGGGATGAAGGTCTGGTGCTATTCGGAACTAATTGGTATTGATGGACGTAGGCTGACTTTTAGAGTTGTCGCACAAGATTCTAAAGGCATTATCGGCGAAGGCACCCATGAGCGTTTCATCGTCAATGTCGCCCGTTTCCAGGCCAAGACCGACACGAAGCTGGAGTGCCAATAATGGAGTTGTGACATTCGGGAGACGCAAGCTTATTGATAATCATTTGTTTACGGCATATCCCATGTGGGGTTTTGGGTACGGGATTATGCTTAACAGACTGATTATCAATCGCATTATGTCTCCAGTACTTTTCCTGGGGGGGTGATTTCTCATCTTGGTTATAACTCTTTTTTTCCTATATTTGCAGCGGCGTTGACGATCTTCGCTGATGCCATGCCCTGGTGGTGGAATGGTAGACACGAGGGACTTAAAATCCCTTGGCCCGAAACGGCTGTGCGGGTTCGAGTCCCGCCCGGGGCACCTTGAAAAGAGCTAACTGGCTGATTTTCAGCGGTTAGCTCTTTTTGCATCTCAATTTTTGGCGACATTTTGGCGACTTAGGGGCATTATTGCCGATTCACGGGAAAAAGATCTTGATAGCATTACAAAGATTTATAAGCATAATTCCCAAGATCATTATTCAGTGATGACCCTTTCACTTCACGTTGAACCCAATTAATGCACCTGTCTAGATTAATTTGGGCTGTATTTCATCAATAATCTCTCGAATATATTCAACAGGGTGGGCATTGGCTAAACCACTATTCTCACTTCTTATTTCAACAGGTTCTAGAGTCTGTGCATTAATTAGTGTCTCTTTATATGGAAGATAAGAATGGATAATCCCCATTAATACACAGTTAATTAAGTTCTTTGTGCCGACTATAGACATCAAATCAGGGCGTAGAATAATCGGGCTGCCAGAATTACCGGGAAAATTCTGAATATCCACAAGGAAACTATGCTGTTCTTTTATTTGCTCCTCACTCATGCGTGCAACACATCCCAATCTGCATATTGGCAACATAGAATTCGCATTTACTAGCCTCATCGGAAATCCAAGCATATGAACAAGAGACCCCTCATCAACCCCATTTTCTCTTAATTCAGAGGAGGTCATGGCGTTAGAGTCAATGTCGAAAGCAGGGAAGTCTAAATTGTTATCGACTATGAACTTACCATTAAGAGGGATAACCGCGACATCAATAGAGGAGTCCTTATGAAGTTTATATATTGCCCCAGTAACGTTCTCTAGAGGAGCATCTATATCTTTCAATTCAGAGTCCTGTTTTCGTTTCATCCTAATAACAATATTCTTTTGCCCCTTCACAACATGTTTATTGGTAACCAAAAATGGGCGAACGTTGCCGTCATTATCTGTTTTTCGCGACACAAAGAACCCCGTACCCACCCATGTGATAGATGTGCGGGTACGAATACCAACAGGCACTACTGCATTAAGGAAATGCTGAGGAATAATAGACATCTTTATTCTGTTATACTGATTATTAACAACTTATGCGCAGGTATATAAAACGAGATATTTATTTTTTTCCATAATGCAATTTGGCTTTTATTGTAGGTGCTGAATCATATACCTGTTTCATTTGATATAGATCAGAGCCCTTTTCTACGATATCTTTTCTAAAGTTGCAATAGTATGATAGAAGGCGACAGGCATCTGTGTTATGAAAACGACTCTCGATCTCATCAAAGTCGTTCCGATGAATAGTTTCATTTACCTGCTCCCAGAGTTCTGTCGGGAGCGTCTCTTTGCAGTGGTTATAAAGCATCCACCAAGCATCCGTCGAGCTTTCGCAAATCAAGTCATTCCCTAAGAGTTCGATAGCGGCTGCATGTGCGGCCTCCGAACTCATCCACTCAAAAAACAGCCGATAAATAATCATTGTCTCGGGCATTTCGAGCAGTTTGAAGTACTCATCCAGATTCCGGCCAAAAGCCTTCTCAAAGAAGGGCGTTCCTTTTCCGATTTTCCCTTTCGTGCTATTTAGTACGGCTTGAACAGCACGGATGTATTTTCTATTCCAATGCTTGCCGATATAGTCTCGGTTGTGAGAATAATCCTGATCCATCTCATCCGTCTTCCGGATAGGATGATATTTCATAGGGAAGGAATAGATGCTGACCTGAAGCTCGTCGCAAAGGTCTACATTTATGCGAAGGCGCTTATAGAGATCCTCCGGGAAATCTTCAAAATTGTAGAGGAGGTAATTAGAGAAGTCTTTCAGACCGCCAGCCACACTCATCCTAATAGCGTCGCAGTATTTCTTTTCAGTCTTTAGATCATCAAAGGCAATTCGAAGAGGGCGGATAGCGATTCTACTCAAAAGCTCCACCTTTTCTGGCGTGAACAGTCGTGCATCTACTCCTTGGTTGAAATCAACATAGCGTTGAACACCCTTGCCAGGCTTGTGATGCTTTGTGTAAAGGTCTTTTAGCTCCTCGTATGCCGCCAACAAATTATCCTTGGTTGATGTCAGGAACTTATCTACATGGTATTTCTCTCTTATGCAATAAACCTTGTATGATTCTTCGCCTTTAAGTGAGTCATAGAACTCATCAATGAGCTTCCAGGTCTTGCGGATATATGCTCTATCGTTGATGTTGTTCCGAAGATTCCTTACAGCTATTTCTAGACGATTAGGCTGTTTAAACAAAGCGCCACGTTGGAAGCCACATTCAACAATCTCCTGTATGATGCGAGGGAAATCTTTTGATGCGAGGACATTGTTGTCCATTAGAAGAAGATCCTTCTGCGGTCCATATAATTCGTCAACACGTTGCAGGCGTGCTTTAAGAGGTATGAATGTCTGGTAAATCGGTTCCAGTGTGGGGACAGCGCAAAACTTGCAATGCCGGATACAACCACGAGTAGTGTAGCGGTAATATGCATTGTCCATCTGATAGTGATAATCGATTTCGTCCAGAATGGAATAGTCCAGTTCGAGTTCATCGATATTCTGGCAATCGCCTTCATGGATTCCACCAGGGCGCAATATGCCCACATGCGGCTTGATACCCGTGGCTTCTTCGATCTCCTCGGGTTGGATGGAGGCTAACACACCACCAACCATCAGATTCTTCGGGTCTTTTACAAGCTTCTTGGCGAAGTTGATAGTCTCGATGGTTTTGTCCCAGTAGAAAGTGAATAGCGTCGTTACACCAACCCAGTCCCATTCTGGCTCTTGCTCCCAGGTTCCTTTCCAAAAAAAATCTTTAGCATCTTCTACGTATTGGACCTGAAGCAAATTTAAGCCGCTTTCGTCTTGAGGAAGCTTTTCCAGGTGAATCTTTTTCCTGGTTTTTACATATTCTGTTAGAATATCCTTATAAATGTGCCAATTTGTTCCATTGACATCATTGGCATTCAGATTATCAACAAGATGATCAACGATGCGCTCGATAACGAATGCCTTCATGTCACCCTTATAGAACACGACTTCCCATCCACCAAGGTTGCGAAAATAGGTTGCTATTTTCATCAAACCGACTGGCGGAAATTTATTCGAGTAGTTCGGTTCTATTAATAGGGCTTTCGGCATGCTATTCGTTTTTTAGGTCGTTTAGCACTGCCGATTTGATGGTGGAGACTACTTCTTTGCTGCGAGTGGGGGTATGACGATCTATAAGAGCAAAGACCTTCTTCAACATCCCAACGCCTTCACTACCATATTTATCGGCCATTGCCTCCATTTCTTCAGTAATAGTGGGTTTAGGCGTAGGCAAGCCTGTTTGACCAGAGCCATATTGAACAGACGGACCGCCTTCAAGAACATGTGTTTTTGCTTCCTCACGAATTTGCTCCATTTTCTGCTGATAGACTCCCAGCATAGCCTTTACACCTATTTTTTTTGCGCGTGGAGCATCTAATTGCTTACGTATCTCTTCAGAGGCTTTTTCTTGCTCTTTCTGAGCATCGGATAATTTCTTTGCCAGTTCTGGAGAAGCAATCGGCTCAGTATTACCAGCAGAACTTGAGGAAGAAGAGGACAGAATCCCCGTGGCCGCCTCGTATCTTTCCAGCTGCTTCTTTACTTTGTTTGCAGTTTGATAAACATCCTGCATCTCATAATTGAAGAACTCACGAATCTTCTCTTTGAATTCGAGAGCTTCTGCTGTCGGCGCTAAATCTGAACGGTCGGTAGTCGGCTTTATTCGCGGGTGGATAATATGGATTTCACCATTGAAATACTTATTGCTCCTGGCCTGCTTGAAATACCCTGTACCGTCAAAGAAGTTTTGATTCCCAATTTGAATATTATGGATGCGTAATCGCATACCCCTCGTTAGGACCAGATTGTTATTGTTAGGATCTCTGTCAGGAATTTGCGTCGAGAATTCGGTTATTGCATACCAACCCCAAGCGAGTGCTTCATGCTTATCGCTATTGATAGTGAAAAAGCGAAGCTCGTAAATCTGATCATCCGTACCATCAATACGTAAACCGTATGGTTTCCTGATATCGACATAATCATTCAGGCTAACCTTGACACGATTCATTTCGTTATACAAAGGAAGATACTCGTCGTCATCTCTGGATATGCTTGGCTTAATAAGGCTATTCTTAAATTCAGCAAGATAATCAATCGGAGCGATTTGCTTCAAATAATCCCGGATGTATGCTTCGTCCAGCAGCTCGGGATACTCGATTAATATGTCATTAAGCAGTACACGAAAGTAATGTTCTTCTTCGGTAGCTGGACCTTGAGAAAAAACGGTCGCGGAGTCGATGACTTCCGCTGCACCCATATCATTTTCGTCATCCTCAAGAATTTCGCGAATCTTGTCGACATCAAAGACTATTTTTGATTCCAATGATTCACCCTTCGCTGAGGTTTCAAAAATGAGTTGGCGGCAATAACCGGCTCCCACCAGTCTTCCAATCCCATAGTATCCAGCCAAATAGTCTTTCTTTCTCTTGGGTGTTTTCGCAATATCCTTAAACGTGCTCTCAGCAGAAATGGCAGGGATACCGATGCCGTTATCTTGAATTACTACGGAGTGTTTTGATTGATTTATGCGGATCGAAATATGACCGTCACTCATTGAATCCAATACTCCAGCATCACAAGCCTCACGAATTGCATCGGTGGCGTTCTGCAGATACTCACGATAGATAGTTTCCGCTTCTGGATAAAGCGAAAACATCAACATTTCAAGGATGTCTTTCCCGATCTCTGTCTTGTGTGCCATGGATACTATCCGTTAGGGAACTGTTTATATGTGTTATAAGGGAACTTAATATTGATCAGCGAACGAAGTGCCGGATTAGAGATTATGTATTCACCCGCAGGAAGCCTTGTCATCATGTTTTGGTAAACTTTGGGGATATAGCGGTAATCCGGCTTTGAAACTTCTATTGCATTTGTTCGTCCATATGCTGATGTAGCACAGTTGCCCTTAACGCGGTCATGAATAGCGCTACGGAATTGTTCAACAGAGAAAAGGATAATTCCAAGCGAACGCCCACGTTCAGTGATATCCAAAAGCTGATGAAGAATTGGGGAGTTCTTAGGCGTATCGTTAGACGCATACTTATTCAACTCATCAACAAAAATGATGACCTTCTTGGGGACATTATCTCTTTCAGTATCAAACTTCATCTCCCATACAGCCTTTGCAACGCTACCGAAAACAAAACTCTGAGCAAGATCATCAAGAAGCGTCATATCAACAACCATTACTTGACCCCCTACAAGATTATTCTTGATTTCAAGAGAGAGGTCTGTCTCGGTATCAGCAAGGTTATCATTGAAAATGCCGTTCGGATCAATCACCTTATTGATGATTCTGAGAAACTTTTTCCAAGAAGCTGGAAGAATTTCATTCTGCTTTCCCGTCGCCTGTTTATCTGCATATGATTTGATTACTTCCTTCAGAGTTTCCCATGTCGAGACATTCCTGAAATCTCCTTGTCTGTTGATGATGTAATTGACGCAACTCTCCATTGTCCCTGTTGCATCATCTTCATTCGCAAGAATCAAATCCAGCTTATCGAATGAACTATCAAGCGGGAATTTATATGTGAATGCTTTCCCCTTGCGCCTTTGCTTCTCTACGTCTTTTGGATCAGCATTGGTCATCACTCCTTTCAAGCTATAGAAAGGGTAATAATACTTAACATTCTTGAACGGTTTTGGCTCAAGACCCAACTCACTATACAACTGTTTGTCCTCATCTTTTAAGTCAAAATTAGGCTCGTCTATTGCTAATAGATCCCGACCTTTAACATTGAAGAATACAAAAGCAACATCATTAGATGCGTGGAATTTCTGTTGGATAGCATTGAGAAGGAACATTGAATACGAGGTCTTGGCCGCAAGGCCAGAAATACCGGAAACATTTAAGTGCGCACCCTCTGGGCCAATCAGAAAATTAGCATTCAGTTCCACCTTGATCTTGAGCGCCTCGTCGCCTTTATACATCTGAAGATAGCCACATACAATAGGATTCTTTACTTTGTCAAGGCCCAAAGCTGTTCGAACGTCATCAGCGCTGCACAAAGATACTTGCTTGCCATCTAGGACAGGCGTATAGATGTTACCCGTGTTACTGACCACTTTGGCCTTAACATAGTTCATTCCAAGTCTGTTCATGTTGCCAACCTTAGCTTCAGTAGAACCGAAGTCGCTGGAAATGTAGCTGGTGAAATGACTGGGGGCATCGGTGACATGGTTGATTTCCTCGATTATCCCGTAAGTGATAGTCGAGTCATTGGGCAGATGTTTAACCTTGACGATGTCGAAAGGGCTAAGAATCTCCCCTTTATCTGTCCAAAAGAAGAAATCATCCGTCGTGGAGGGATTCTTCTCAGTTGCCGAAACCTTTCCGATAATTCTCTCTGAACTCATAATTCAAACTTAAAACAGACTTAAAAATATGTTGCTATCAATGTATTGCGATTTGCAGTATGTCTCGGTAAGATATACAGGATAAATGTGATTGCCCCACCGAACATCAGAGCCGAAACAAACAGGGTAAGCTTCTCGAATAAGATTGGCGCTGATTGCGTCAATAGTACTGCTCTTGATGGGTTCTGCAGGATTGAACATAATCATCTCACACTTAACCACATCCGAGAAGTGCGTTTCCCGGAAACTGTGCTCTTTCCGAAGTCGTAAATACCAAACGGCGAAAGTCATTCCATTCGAATGCTCAGAAGTGTATTTATATGCTTTTGTGCGCTCGAAAGGTTTTAGGTTGGCAATCGTGGAAGAGAGTTTCCGTCCCTCAAAGTTCTTAATCAGATCTGGATCAAATGATTTTGAAACGCCCACAACATACTTATAATTCGAACGCATATTGTGCCACTCAGCAAACCCAAAGGAAGAAAAATGGGGATTGTACTGTAACGAACCGTCCTTGATAAGCCAATTCTCATCATTGAGTTTCTTTTGGTTACATAACTCCTTAACAAGCAGTTGCTCGTCATCGGTCATGGCATTTTGGATGCGTGCGATTGCACTATTCTTATAACGATTTTTATCGGTAGCATCACCCACAGAAGGGCCATCCGTTGGATAAAACACTATTTGGCTTACTCCAATGCCTCGAGCAGCAATATAGCGGTTATTTGCCCTAAGATAATCGTTCAGACGCTCACAATAAAGACGCGCATAATCTTCGGCCTTACCGCCCACATGAAACTGCTTTGGTAAAGAGAGAATGATTTGAGTCCTCAAATCTGCCATCTTAAAAGTATCCCTATCTGGGCGGTGACAACATCCGACAATGACCTGGCCAGCCACAACTGGGTAGATCTTTGAACCAATAGAGATATCATCTACTTTATATGTATGGCGAGATCCATCCAAGAAATACGTAAACCATGGTTGCATGGTTTCTATAAGATGACGAGAAATTCTTACGGTATGAACCCTGCGAGTATCATCCTCTGCAATTCTACCGCTTGTATCCATTGGGATGGTATCAGTATCCGAATTCTCGCTGGTGATTGACTCGTAGTCTGCATCGTCCAATGTCAATTTCCTCGTTTTGTAGCAGTGAACATTGACTTGGTTATTGTTTTCGATGTAGTCTAAAATTGCTCCCATTATACCATAATTTAAGCAAAGTTAGTGTTTTTCTTGAAAAGAAGTCATGCTAACTGTGTCTCAATGCTGGTTTTTGCCGTCTATAGTGTTTCTATAGAACAAATTACCTCAAAACAAGCTACCTTTGGGTTGCTTTTTTAACTCACCGTCCCTCCATGTCCGAAGAAGATCTTGTTGAAGTCCACCTTCTCGTGGCTCTTTTCTCCTCTGGTGGCGATGAGTTCGTTGTCGCAGTAATTTAGCATCTGTTCAAGGGTTGGTGCGTCACCGAATAGAGCTTCGTCGATGTCACGTTTCTTAGCTACGTTGTCAATCTGGCCTCCAGTGAACGCATACTGGGAGGCCAGGATTACGGCGTCTCCCTGTCCGAGGTCAGGAATCATGGCCTGCCAGATCTTCGCACGGGTGTCCGGGTCTGGAATCTGGAAATTGATTTTGTATAGGAAGCGGCGCTCAAATGCGGAGTCCATGTTGTCGGATAAGTTGGTAGTTGCGATAAAGATGCCTTCAAAGTCCTCCAGGGCCTGCAAAAGCAGGTTTTGGATACGGTTTTCAATCTTATCTACAGCCTGTCGCATTACGTCGGTACGTTTGCTAAGGAGCCCATCCGCCTCGTTGAAAAGCAGAATCGGAGCATTATTTGAGATGCTTTGGACATACTGGTATGTCTCAAAGAGTTCCTTGACATTCTTTTCCGTATCGCCATGCCAGGATGCATATAGCTTGGCAGCGTCGGCAATGACCAGGTCTCTGCCAGTAGTTAGTGCGAGCTGCTTTGCAAGTTCGGTCTTGCCGGTACCAGGGGCACCATACAGCAGACACGCAGCGGATGCCTTCCTTCCTCTTGAACGAAGGCGTTCCATGACGGTCGAGAATCGTTCTGGATTCATCAGTAAATATAGACGGTCAATGTCTTCCCTGTTCACCTCATTGAAGAAGAGATCCTTCTTCTGGACGGTGGATGAAACGATGATCTCAGCTTGCTTGGACAACGCTTCCAGAGACAGGAGGTCTTTCCTACCCTTGAATAGTTTGCCGAACACGCGCGGTGTGGGAAGATATTTCCCTTTCTGGTCGCCGGTGCGTTCCGGGTTGTCGCTGTTGTTTCCTGCCCGTCTGATGATGCCGCGGCTCAGAAGGCCTTCCTTGCCTTTTTGGATCCGCTCGTAATCCGGATGTTTGGAATACCAGGCATAGTCGATAGGTTTAAGTCCTTCGTGGATAATATGGTCGCATAGGAGCGCGAGACTCAACTGTTCTTCCTCCTTGAACTCAAACACGTCCAAGGAACGCATCCCCTCAACAAAGGGAATGTCAGTGTTCCAGAGATCCATCTCCATTATCAGGTTCGAGACCATTGCGATTGAGTAGTCTTTACTTAGAAAGCCTACGCAGCAATTTGCCAGGTGTCGCTCCACATCACGAAAGGTTGTACCCATAACTGTTCGTTTTTTGCAAAGGTATTCCCCCGATTTAAGGTGACCATATCTCTGCAAGCCTTGCAATGTCTCGGACGATTTTCACGAGGCTATTACCTTTGCAACAGACAATTCGGAAAACATGGAACTAAAGAGAACAAAGCGCAATCAGTTCGCCTCGTCGGCGCATCTTTTCGAGCGCGTATTCAAAAGGTGTAACTTCAACGAATTCGATAATCTTACCCCACTTATGGTGGCTGTGCCTCGCATCCATATGCGAGAAGGTTTTGAATTGGACGGGTATAATGCTGGTGACAGAAGAAATGCCGTAATGAAGTTGTACGCGAGTAAGATTGGCTCTACGGACAGATATCTTCCTGTCTCGGCTGAGGATATGAAGCATTTCAACGGAAAGGTGATTTGGAGAAAACTGGAAGGGCTGTTCCCTAATGGGAAGAACGTTGAAACAAGGCCCGCAATCAAAGCCTTCAAGGAGGGGCAATTCATTCATAATACAATTCCTCATGAGGCCAGCAGGACCGTTCCTCCTGTTCTGGACTACCTGGAGTTTCCCTTTACTCCCGGGGCGGTATGGGAGGCGGTCTTGCTTACCGAAGCATCCCGGCTTTACTTGAAACACGTATGGCATGGGTGCTACAATAACGGCATGTTGGTCGTGGACAATGTTTCCCTTCGAATAGCCTGCGATTCCTGCAAAGTGGACGGAAAGGCGTTTACTAATGATAACCGGATTCCGCCCTCTGTAGAAATGCTTTCCGACAAAGAAGCTATTGTCCGCTACTGCTACTGGAACGACTGGCACGGACTCCAAAGAGCAAGCGTTAAGGTTGTCAGGAAGAGAAAAGGGTACGTGAAAGAGCATCTTGGAACAGAGATACTCATAGAATACCACAGCGGAAAGAGATATTAAAAACAATCGATATGTACGAAGAAAGAGAAACCATTATTATGTGGGCGGAATACGGAGACGCCCTATTCTGGCACAAAGGAAGCGGCTGCTGCGGTGATTCCAGATGTCTTGTCACAGGATCCGGAAAGATTATCGACGTCACCGGCATCAAAGGGTTGCGTGAATGGTACGCCCGTTATGACGATGACAAATACCCTGCATACGAATGGACGCCGGAGGAATACACAGCATGGAGAAAAGAGGGATGGAAATATGCCCAGGCCATTAGGGACCTCATCCCCGATAACATTGATCTTGTCTATGAGTATGACGGTGACGACCTCGGTTCCCCTGTTCATAGGAAGAACCGTGTAGTCCCATCCAAACCCGTCACGTCAGATTACCGGCTGCTCGAGGAAGCTCACGATCAGGTATGGCGTCATCATCCGCCTGTGGATATGAATCGCTACAACAAGTGTATCGAAACCATTTGCGATGCCTGCGAGCATGAGGAATTGTTGGAGAACGCCCACGTCTTTTGGAACGGCACCCACGAACAGGAAGAACTCATTATCATGTGGTATCAACAACAGTTCCATTGTGAATTCGCTATCCGTCGGGCACTGGAATCTGACAAATTCGAAATCGGCTACTGTTTTAGTAAGAAACAGAGTATGGAAGAAGATAAACTTCCTACGGTTCCAGAGTATTCTTGTCATATCACGCTGGATGGAGATGACAATGGCTTCGCAACGGACTTCGCCAAGACTCTCTCCTGGCTCATCCTTGACCGGGGACTCAAATAAGGTAACGGATTAGAACTTATACTCCCAATCTACAAGTTCACGAGGAAGGGTGATATTCATAATTTCACCCTTCTTTCCCGTAATGTAGTACCGGTTCGCCAGAGCGCTATCAAACTCCCTTTCAAAAGCACTCTTCAAACGAGATCTATGCTCATTAATGGCATTGGAGTCAAGTTCAAACAAGCGTTCTACCGCTGCAGCAACCTTGGCCGGATCACTCTGGTTTGATAAGTGGCCATAGATATGATATATCTCAGCTTTGTAATCGATAAGGTCTTTAAAGGCGATTCCTTCCGGATGCAACAGATACAGGAAGAACAGCGTCTTTTCAATCGGATGGAGTTTAATGGTTCTATTGTATTCCGGGAGAACGATGTTGCAGTTCTTCTTGATTACGACTCGGCTCAACACCTCGTCTTTGGCCAGTTCCCTCTCAATCAATTCACGCACAACCCCCTTCGGCTTCTTCTCCAAAAGAGTGCGGAATAGATTGATTATGTCCGGATCTTCCGCAGCATGTGCGTAGAGGTCTCGGCTGACCTTCTGTCCATAGGTCCTGGCAATATGCTCAAATTGTTCCCGGTACAGTCGAGGATTACTGATGTCAATCTTTATAAGCACCTTGTCCTGATCCTCCCGGAAAACCACCTCTGCGTCCGAAGTCTTGGATAGAGTCAGCTCTTCGATCATAGAAGCCTGAACGGCCTTTAGTCGTTCAATCTGCTCATAATCCACATCCTGAAGCCAAGGAATTCTGTATAGAATCTGTTTTCGCAACTCCTCCTCATCCCTAAACATAGCGGGCATATAGCAAAACTCAAGTTTCCACCTGGAGAACATGGCCTTGAGTTCACGCAGATTCAAACGCACGAAAAGGTTCAGTTCGTGGCTGGTGCCACTGTCAAAATAGATGACCTGGCTCTTGTCAGCCTCGAACGGCATTTCTGCATAAACCATTTCGTACTGGTTGAATATCTGTATCATGTGGACTGTCTGTGTTATCAATAGCAAATATACGCAATTCTCCAAAGGAGGCAAACGGGAATGCTTAACTACCTGCCGCTGATTGCATTGTAGCCCACTGTAATGTCAAAGTAGAACTGCTCATCGTGGACACTCCCGTCCTCCTCGGTTACCTTATACGCCAAACAGTCATAATGCCTACCCTTCTGGAAGCAAAGACTTTGTAAAGTGAATTCGTTCTTCTTCGGATACAGCAGAAATCCGGCCACCAGATACTCCGCCCTCACGTACCCGTCCACCAGGTCGATGACAATGGGATCGTCAATACTTTTACCCTTAGTGTACGTGCTATCATTCACCGGCCACATTCCATTCTGCAGTAGCACATAAACCATCAACTTCGCCTCCAAAGGCAGCGTCTCATTGTTCTCAGGCTCAATCATTGCGTATCGATTCTAAGGTTATTGTTTAAATCAGAGGGCCAGGCCTCCTCTGTAAAGAGAAGGGGCGCTATGCCCACGGAGGATGCACCAGAGTTCGTCCTCGCCATCGTCTTGGATGATGAAGAATCCATTTTCATCCGGTTCTTCTTTAATTGTGCCATGCCTCGTATACTGATCTTTGTAAAAATATGGATAGAAAGAAGACATCTTAGTTCTCCAGAGCCAAAGACCGAAAGTATTGCGCAGAAGTTGCTCGTTCGTGCGAGTCTTGGTCTCATCCTCGTCATCATCTTCATCCGGATCGGGGTTCTTAGGCACGTCCTCAATTGCAGCCTTCCCAAGCCAGGAATAGACACTCTCCATCTTGCCCAGACGACTCTTGATGAATGCTTTCACCTCGCCGATGCGTTCCTCCGCAACATTGCCGAACTGAATAACGTCAAAGCGGTAACTGGCCTTGGGGATGTTGAGCAAACTGCCCTCAGGAATCTTCCCGTGAATGTTGAACTCATCCACGATGCACTTCAGGATGTCGATGGTGGAAATCTCCAATGTATCCACAACGTCAAGAACAGCACCTTTGAGGCTCTTGTCCAGAAGGTTGTCGTCAATATAGTCGGAAACTGCTTTTACTGTCAGGTTACCGAAGTATCTGATGTAACGAATACGCCCGGGTCTGCCGATTAGGTTTTCATCAATGCTGAGACGGTTAGTGGTCAGGATGTATAGTTTGCGATAGTCGTTGTACACCCCGTCAATTACCTTGAGCAGACACTCCTGATTATCCTTGAAAGTCTTCTCGGCCTCATCTATGAGTACTGTGCATTCAAAATTCAGATTCTGGATGAAACTCTGAATATTTCCGAAAGCCTCCGGCACAATGATGACCGGCATCTCCATCCGATTGCTGAGAAGTTTGGCCGCAATCGTCTTTCCAGTTCCCTTCAGGCCATTGAAGATAACGCCCATATTCTTCTTTCCGTTGACGAACAGATCCGAAGTCCAGGTTTTTTCAATCTTTTCGAATAGAGCCTGACAGCCTAGGTCATAGATACGGAAATCGAATTCGAACTTATCACCGATATTCCTCAGACCAAGTTGACCTTGGTTCCTCGGATGTTCGCACACCTCAAATACGCCTTCTCCGGGGGTGTCCCAGATGCGTGTGTTTCCCGGCACCGGATAGAAAGCGCCGCTGTCAATAATCCATTTTTGTCTTGCTTCTGCCATTGTTATTATCCTCCATCATTAAAATGCACCTACGAGCCATAGAACTCCGCGAATCGGCATATCTTTCTTTGCATCTGGCACCATATCCTTACGAAACACGAAGGGCACGGAAACTTCATCCTCGTAACGGTGTATAATCACTTCCGTCTCATAGAAGTCGATGCCCAGAAACTGACGCTCACGGATATCTCCTGCCGGCGACTGGAAAGACGCTTCGTCAGGACACTTGTCATCACTAGGGAGGAATGCCACTAACTGCTCAGTGCTGAAATGCACCGGCATAACATGCCCGTTCTCGTCATAATCGGGTTCCTTGCCGAGTTTGGCAAGCCAATCAACAGCCTTCTGTCCTTCAAAGGAAAAACCGTGGTCGCCTTCCTCCACACGCATGCCCATTGCACCGATACGGATTTCAATCTCATTGCCGGGCATATAAGCATCCTTATGAGCGAAATAGTCGGCAGCAAAGAAGGAAAACTCAAACTCCCCGTAACTGCACCTTACGGTCGCCTCAAGGAGGTTATCCCATACCCAGACGGTCTCCACTCGTATGCGCATCTTCTTCGAATAATAATAAGGGAAGAAGGTCTGAACCAAATTGGTCTTTTCCTCCTTGTCTGCGGCGATAATTACGGTAAAACCGAAGGACTCGTCCCCATAGGACAAAGCCGCCGCCTTCGTCTCGAACGGCTTCGGATCTTCCATCTTGACCTCCGTGGTCGCGCTTTTAGCGAGTTTCGCCTCCTGAATAACGGTCCTAATGTAGTTCATCAAGAAGACCTTGGTCTCCATAATCGCATCGATATGGTTCCCGTGTACTTGGTACAACTCATGCTTGCTGGCTGGGATGATTTGGGTCTTGTCAATCATAACTATATACTTTTTCTTGATTGAAATAATATTGCGTGGATAAATGGACTCGAACCATTGACACGCGGATTAACAGTCCGCTGCTCTTCCTACTGAGCTATATCCCCGGGTTCTGGTGCAAATATATAGCGCCATTTTTGAGTGACCATATCTCTGCAAGCCTTGCAGTGATGGCATAAAAAACCGGGCATTTGACTGCCCGGAATTCTTGCTCTAATTCTGATTGCATTACGCAATACCCCATAAGAAACGGTGGTCGTTGTTCTATCTCCTCATTCCTCGCCTTATCACCGGTGTCGAAACCATCTCCCGGGCCTTGCGGAAGCAACGGCGGGCCCAGAGGATTTCATCCTCGTTTTTGTCGCGGCCCCAGTTCTGGTCGGGGGTGGATCCGCCGCCTCCGCAGTTTTGTGCGAAGGTAGTGGCCGCATCGACATAACCGGCGAAGAGCAGGAAGGCGGTCTTAAGAATTCCAGCGCTACTCTCCCCAGGGTTCTCCTGGAGGAAACGAGCACTTTCATCATTTAGGGCCTTGACCACTCTCCCGGAGGTGGAAATGGGATATCCTTTCCCATCGACATTGATGCCGAAACTGTACGTGAAATCTCTTCCTTCGTCAGATAGCATGAATGCAATCTGTTCATTAGAAGTCATCTGTGTAAACCGGTTCTCCGGACGCATCTTCTTCCAGGTCTCCTGGATCCGGGATGGCGTCAAGTCACGACCAATGACGGATGACTTATAGACAGAGTTCCCGCTCTGGA
>JAEEGG010000506.1_pt1 | contig 125706 bp, 114 predicted proteins | sample 9134161 | NCBI WGS metagenome assembly JAEEGG01 (sample SAMN16246543, study PRJNA631951) | gut metagenome | biome: gut microbiome; feature: rumen; material: CR-attached | host: Bos | place: Iran: Karaj | collected 2018-10
TGGTCTGCCCCGCCGAATTCGACACCGGCGCCACCTGCAACGCGATGATCCTTTCCGTGCCCGAGGGCGACGACAAACCCCTCAAGTACCCCCTCATGTTCACCGTCTGCGACCTCGTCATCATCAACAAAACGGATGTGATGCCCTATTTCGATTTCGACCTGGAGCGCTGCAGGAAGAACATCCTCATGCGCAACCCCCACGCGACCATCATCTCCGTCTCCGCCAAAACCGGCGACGGCATGGACGCACTCGCCGAATGGATCCGAGAAAAAGTGAATGTTAGTGAGTGAATGTTATGAAGATAAATGATTTTGAAGATTTGAGGATTTGGCAGTTGGCGAGGGGGCTTGTTAAAGACATTTATTCCCAATTTGCGAAGAGTAAGGATTTTGGTTTAAACAGTCAAATTCAACGTGCAGCCATTTCCATCATGAACAATATCGCAGAAGGTTTTGACCGAAGCAAGAATTCTAAAGATAATAAACAGATGCTGAGTTTCTTAAACATATCGTATGGCTCTTGTGCCGAAGTAAAAAGCATGCTTTACGCTGCTGAAGACTTGGGCTATATAAACGCTGACAATGCGAAACTCCTGCGCAACCACTGTACTGATATCTCCTATAAAATTGAAGCATTTATAAAGACACTCCGCTCCTACGACACCATCCCAAAGCCCCAACAGCGAAGCTAACCAACAGCCGCAGGCTAACCAACAGCGAAGCTAACTAACAGCCGCAGGCTAACCAACAGCGAAGCTCACCAACAGCCGAAGGCTAATCAACAGCGAAGCTAACCAACAGCCGCAGGCTAACTAACAGCCGCAGGCTCACCAACACGAAGTAATCAACAGCCGAAGGCTCACCAACAGCCGAAGGCTCATAAACACGAAGTAATAAACCGTTATGCCCGAAATGTCCACCAAATTTGTCCCGAAACACAAAGGGGACAAGAACCCGAACCCCAAGCTTCTCAAGCTGGTTCGCCACATCACCGATCGTATCCCCGGTAAAATCAAGATGGATACCGACGCCCCTGAGTATTGGGGTCTTGCCTGCATCTTCGAGGACGAGATGGATGCCGTCACCCGTGAGGCCGCTCTGGATCTGATGCTGGATATGCTGCCCGGCAATCCGTTCCGGGTGCGCAAACATTGGACCAATGCGCAGCTCCACGAGCTGAACAGCCAAAAGCATTACACTCCTGACGACAAGTCCTTCGACGAACTGTTGGACCTGATGGCCCGCATGGGAGTCATGGAGTATGACTATGGCGACAAATACACCAAAGACGGGCCCGTTCCCGGCTCTACCTACGAAAGGAAAGACCGCGTGTATTGGGTGCCCATGTTCGTCCCTGGCAGTGCCGAATACACCAACATGAACGAGGAACTCATGAAGAAACACCCGGAATTGGGCATGTTTTTCGAGCGTATGACGTTCCTGCCGCTGGAGAAGGTCACACCGATGGTGCCTATGGGCGGCTCTGGTATCGGCATGCACGTGATTCCGGTGGAGAAAGCCATCTCCATGGAGAATCAATCCATTGATATAGAGCATATTTCATATTGGCTTAAACGCTACGAAGGCCACCTGGCGGTGGGCATCTGCTCCTGCCGTATTGGTCGCAAGGGACTGGATGAAGGCTGCGCCGACGATTACCACGATTGGTGTATCGGCGTTGGCGATATGGCGGAGTATCTGGCGGAGACGGGCCGAGGTCACTTCATCACCTACGATGAGTGCATGGCTATCTTGAAAAAAGCAGAGGATCATGGTTTTGTACACCAAATCACCAATATCGACGGTGAAGGCAAAATCTTCGCCATCTGCAATTGCAACGTGAAGATTTGCAATGCGTTGCGTACTTCGCAACTCTTCAACACCCCGAATATGTCCCGCAGTGCTTACGTGGCGAAGGTGGATCCGACGAACTGCGTGGCTTGCGGACGCTGCGTGGAATATTGTCCTGCAGGAGCTGTCCGTCTGGGACAGAAACTCTGTACCAAACACGGCGAGCAGACCTACCCGAAACAGGAGCTGCCCGATGCCAAGAAGTGGGGACCGGAGAAGTGGGACGAGGACTATCGTGACAAGAACCGTATCAACTGCTACCCGACGGGCACGGCACCCTGCAAGACAGCTTGTCCGGCGCATATCGCGGTGCAAGGCTATCTGAAGAAAGCTGCCGAGGGCAAATATACGGAGGCGTTGGAACTCATCAAGCGCGAGAATCCGTTCCCGGCAGTCTGCGGACGCGTCTGCAACCGTCGCTGCGAGGATGCCTGCACGCGCGGCACCATCGACCAGCCCATCGCCATCGACGCGGTCAAGAAGTTCATTGCTGAGCAGGATCTCAAAGCGGAGACCCGCTTCGTGCCGGAGGTGAACATCTGTTCTAACGTGAAGGAATTCTGGGAGGAGAAGATCGCCATCATCGGCGGCGGCCCTGCCGGTCTGAGTTGCGCCTACTACCTCGCCACGATGGGCTACAAGCCCACCGTGTTCGAGAAAGACGAGATCCCCGGCGGTATGCTGCAATACGGCATCCCCTCTTACAAGTTAGACAAGGAAGTCATCAAAGCCGAAATCGACATTATGCGCGAAATCGGTGTGGAGATCCGCACCGGTGTGGAGGTCGGCAAAGACATTACCATACAGCAACTTAGAGAGCAGGGCTATAAAGGTTTCTACTTGGCCATCGGCTGTCAGGGTGGCAAACTGCCCGGCATTACCGGCGAGAATCTGCCCGGCACTACCACGGCCATTGATTTCCTGCATAACTGCAATTGCGGCACGAAGGTTAGCGGCAAGGTCGTCGTGGTCGGTGGCGGCAACGTGGCCATCGATGCGGCGCGGGTCGCCAAGCGCGGCGGTGCCGAGTCCGTCACCATGCTCTCGTTGGAGACCGAAGACATCATGCCCGCTTCCTTGGAGGAGCGCCGCGAGGCCCGCGAGGACGGCGTGGTCATCAACCCCGGCTGGGGTCCGAAAGAGGTGCTCGGTACCGACAAGGCCACCGGCATCGTCTTCAAGAAATGCACCTCCGTGTATGATAAGGACCACCGTTTCTCCCCGCAATATGATGAGGAAGAAACGATTACGTTGGATGCCGACTTGGTCATCTTCGCCATCGGTCAGACGGTCATCCTCAAGGATCTGCTCAAGGATACGAAAGTGGAATTCGTGCGCGGCGTCTATCCCGTGGCTGACAAACTGACCTACCAGACTGCCGAAGAGGACATCTTCGTGGGCGGTGACTGCTTCACTGGTCCGAAGTTCGCCATCGACGCCATTGCCGCCGGCAAGGAGGGTGCCGAATCATTGCACCGCTACGTGCAGCACGGCCACCTCACCATCGGACGCAACCGTCGCGACTTCATCGAACTCGACAAGGATGACATCGTGGTGGAGAGCTACGACAACTCCTCCCGCCAGGTGGAAGGTGTCTCCGAGCAGGCCGATAAGTTCAAGGAATACACGCTTACGCTTACGGAGGAGCAAGTGCGCACCGAGACGTCCCGCTGTCTGAGTTGCGGCGCGTCGGTGGTGGACGAAAACCGCTGCATTGGCTGCGGCATCTGCACCACCAAATGCGCCTTCGATGCCATTCACCTCTTCCGCGACAACCCCGACGCCAGCATCATGCGCACCTCCGAGGACAAGTTCAGCGGTATCCTGCCCTACATGTTGAAACGCGCCGCGAAGATCGTCTTCAAGAAGTAAATGTTAGTGAGTAAATGTTAATGAGTAAATGTTAATGAGTAAATGTTAATGAGTAAATGTTAATGAGTGAATGTTAGTGAGTGAATGTTAGTGAGTAAATGTTAGTGAGTAAATGTTAATGAGTGGATGTTAGTGAGTAAATGTTAACACGAAGTAATCAACAGCCGAAGGCTCACCAACAGCCGCAGGCTAATTAACAGCGAAGCTCACCAACAGCCGCAGGCTCATCAACAGCCGCAGGCTCACCAACAGCCGAAGGCTCATCAACAGCCGCAGGCTCACCAACAGCCGCAGGCTCATCAACAGCCGCAGGCTCATCAACAGCCGAAGGCTCACCAACAGCGAAGCTCACCAACAGCCGAAGGCTCACCAACACGAAGTGATTATGCACGAATTAGGAATCGTCTTCTACATCATCCGGGACGTCAAGAAGGTGGCGGAGGAGAACCACGTGGAGCGGGTTTCCGCAGTGGTCATGGACATCGGGGAGGTCTCCACGGTGGTGCCGCACCTGCTCACCGACTGCTGGCGCTGGGCCGCCGACAAAGAGGAGCTGCTGAAGGGTTGTGAGCTGAAGTGCAACATTATTCCGGCTGTCACCTGGTGCGACGACTGCAAGCAGGAGTACGAAACGGTGAAACATGGGAAGACGTGCCCCCACTGCCACAGTGAGAACACGTGGCTCCTCCGCGGCAACGAAGTCGAGATCCGCGAAATCCAAGTGGAAGAGCTGCGCTGTTGAGAAGTAAATGTTGGGAAGTGAATGTTGGTGAGTAAATGTTGATGAGTAAATGTTAAGACGAAGTAATCAACAGCCGAAGGCTCACCAACAGCGAAGCTAATCAACAGCGAAGCTCACCAACAGCCGAAGGCTCACCAACAGCGAAGCTCACCAACAGCCGAAGGCTAAAAAACACGAAGTAACAAACAAAAAAACAACGAATATGTCCTGTTTTATCATCCCCATGGCGCAGGCCATCGCCACAAGCGCCTACAGAAAAGCCAACGCGAAAGCGATTGAAAGTTCAGAACACGCGCTCACGCGCAACATCCCGGCATTGGAGAAGATGCTCTGGGGCGGCACCGTGATGCTCATCGTCGATCACGTCATCAACGGCGAGCTCACCTGGCAGTACCCCTTCTTCACTGCGCTGGAGTCCGGCGGCTTCCCCGTCATGCTCCGCGAACTCCTCACCGTCGGCGTACCCATGTCGCTGGTCCTCACCGCCGTATGGGCCGTGTGGAGCATTGCCAAAGCCCGCAAAGTCACTGCGTGTTAGTCACTGCGTGTTGATTACTGCGTGTTGATTACTGCGTGTTGATTACTACGTGTTGATTACTACGTGTTACTAACAGCGAAGCTAATCAACATGAAATAACTAACACGAAGTAACTAACAGCCGAAGGCTAACCAACATCGTAGAAGTGTATCACTTAATTAATTACCAAATATAAGTATTATGTTTTTCCAAGTTTATGGGGCTAACGCCCTGGCCCAATGGGGGATGCTGCTCGTCGTCCTCGTGGGTCTCATCCTGTTCAACGAGTTCGCCCGTCGCACCAAAGCCGGCGGCATCATCACCTTTTTCGTCATCCCCGTCATCCTGACGGTCTATTTCGTGGCCATCGCCATCGGAGCCCGCTCCGGAGCTGAATGGGCGGTCAACAACCAGACGCATGTCTACATGAACGGCTGGTTCCACTACGCCAAGCTCTACGCCGCGCTCACTGGCTGTATCGGCTTCATGATGATCAAGTACAAATGGGGCATCGGCGCCAAACACTGGTTCAAACCGTTCCCGTTCATCATCGTGGCCATCAACATCCTCATCGCCGTGGCCTCCGACTTCGAATCCGCCTTTATGGGCTGGAACAAGTGGTGGCTCTCCAGCGAGGGCGTGTGGCTCTACGGCGGCTGGCACAACGTCATGAACGGCGTCGCCGGTCTGCTCAACATCCTCTGTATGACCGCTTGGTGGAATGTCTTCCCCTCCAAGGACAAGAAAGACATGATCTGGGCCGACATGACCTGGGTCTTCATCGTGGTCTATGACATCTGGAATTTCGCCTACACCTACAACTGCTTGCCCACGCACAGCTGGTTCTGCGGTATCGCGTTGCTGCTTGCCCCGACCATCGCTGCTCTGCTGTGGAACCGCGGCGGTTGGATCATGAACCGCGCCAACACGCTGGCTATCTGGTGCATGTTCGCGCAGGTGTTCCCGCTCTTCCAAGAGACCTTCAAAGACGGTTTCCAGGCCTTCAAATGGGCTGTGCTTCCCGTGCAGTATCCCAACGGCATCGAAACTATCACGGAGATTTACGCTGCTGCCGGCGGTGAGGCTGCCGCTGTAGGCACCACCGTGGAGACCGTGGCCGGCAACCCGACCATGATGACCGTGATCAGCGCCTTGGCTCTCATCACCAATGCTGTCGCTCTCTGCTACATCATCGCCCAGGCCAAGAAGCGTCACATCAACCCGTACAAGGAAGATGTCTTCATCAACCAGAAGTACTACAAAGACGCTATGGAGCGCGCCGATCTGGCATAATCCAAGCACGAATGCTATGAAAAAGGTCGCGGGATTTTTCCTGCGACCTTTTTTGTTCGATAAAATTCCGGAAAAATATTTTACAGTGCGGCAAACGGTGCCACCGCCCGGTCGAAGATGCCGTTGACGTAGGCGAGCACCATGCCGTAATTACTGACCGGGATGCCCGCTTCGATGGCCGGACGCAGCCGTTCCTTCAACTGCTTGCGGGTGACCATGCAGCCACCGCACTGGATGACCATTGCATACTGCTGGATGTCAGGGATTTGGTTGAGTCCCGACACGAAATCGAAATGCAGCTCTTTGCCCGTGAACTTGCGGATGAGACGTGGGAGCTTCATCCGCCCGATGTCCTCGCAGGAGGTGAGGTGCGTGCACGACTCCAACATCAGGATGCGGTCGCCGTCGCGAAGGTCACGCAGTTTCGGGGTCCCTTCCAGGTACGCTCCGAATTCTCCCTTCTGGTGCGCCAACACGACGCTGAAGCCCGTCAGCGGGATGCTTTCCGGCACGGACTTCTCCACCTTGTGGAATGCCTGGCTGTCGGTGACAACCAATTTTGGGGCGCGGTGGCTTTGCAGGTAATCCGCAACCTTGTCCTCTTTCAACACGATGGCAATCGCCTCATTGTCAAGGATGTCGCGGATGGTCTGCACTTGCGGGAGGATGAGCCGGCCTTCAGGGGCTTCCGTGTCGATGGGGGTCACCAACAGCACTTCGTCGCCCTCGCCGATGAGGTCGCCGAGTAGCGAACGGGTGCGGTACGCCGATTCGGGCATGATGCGCACCACCTCCTGCAGCATCTCGTCAATGCCGGAATACGTTTTCGTGCTGACATTCAAGATTTTGCGATCATCAACTTCCATCTCGCGAGGAGCGGTCAGGTCGCATTTGTTGTTGACGATGAGGTAAGGGAGTTCGAATTGGCGGAATTGCTCTATCAGTTGCCGTTCGGGAATGCCGACTTCATAATCGGTAATCACAAGGATAGCTAAATCGATGGTTTTCAGTACTTCCAGAGATTTTTGGATACGTTTCGCCCCGACGGTACCTTCGTCGTCGATGCCGGCGGTGTCGATGATGATGCAGGGACCGATGCCGAAGATTTCGATGGATTTGCGCACGGGGTCGGTGGTGGTGCCGGCCGTGGCGTCCACGATGGCGACCTCCTGTCCCGTGATGGCGTTGATAAGGGAACTCTTGCCGTTGTTCCTACGCCCGAAAATGCCGATGTGTGGCTTGTCGTTACGTCCTTTCATAATGGGTTGTTTTGCAATTAATTCCAGATTCTATGGTTCATAGCAGGTGATGCTAAAAAACACATGCCCAACCAAATTTGTGCGCAAGGGAGCGGAGCAAGTTTCGGTCTCCAACGGGGATGGTGACAGCAACAGTTTCTTTTTGGTTTCCCCTTTCCTCTATGGCAGTCGCATCCAGATTATATTGCATTTGTAGGTTCATCCAGTAATCAGCTGAAATACCGAGCACTTTCTCTAATGCTACAGCAACATTCAATGAAATGGCACGTTTCCCATTGATGGTTTCACTCAATACGGAAGGCGCAATTCCCGTCAGATTGGCGAGTTGTTTCTGTGACATTTTGCGTTCGTTCAGCTCATCCTTAATCAGTTCTCCTGGGTGAGTGGCCTGTGCCGGAACAATTCTATTATTATTCATAATGTTTGGAAATTTCTAATAATAAAGCGTTTACAATAATTTTTTGTTCATTCGCTGAGCTTTCAAATAGTAACCGATATTGGTCGTTAATCCATACTGCATCTATTCCTTTCAGATTTCCTTTCTTCTTTTCGTAGTGCAACGATTTGATAGGGTATATATCTTCAATCCGATTAGCTGCTTTCAAGTAGTTTACCACTTTGATGTACCTTTTGATTATATCTTTCGATAGTTTGTTGTACGTTTTCTCTTCAGTAGATCCAAAAAAATAAAGATCTTCAAGTCCTTTGTTTTGAAATTCAATGTTCATCGTACAAGTATATTTGAGGGTGCAAAAATAATAAAATTCTCGAACGATTATCAAATTTGCGAATTATTTCTTTCCTGCTTGTTTTCGGATGTTTTTCTGCGCCTATCTTGTAGTTTTTAGCATGTTTGGGAGATAAAAATTTTTGTATCTTTGCACCCGTCAACCCCAAAGCACGGTGAATTACACGTTGTTTTATGTGCTTGTCGGTTATAACTATATTATACAAAATTTCACATGCTATGGCAAGATCAGAAGAATTAATCAAGAAGATTTATAACGCTGTTCAGGAAGTTTACGATAATCAAGTCTTATTGGAAGTACAAAAAAGAAAGATTCAAAAAGAAATGAATCCTGGCGCTTTCAGTGATTTCTACTATGGTTATGTAAAGTTGAGAACTGGGGAGATCTGCAAAAGGGGCCTTGAGACACGTTCTTATGATTACTTTATTTCAAAAATTTATGAAGAATATGGGAAAGCGGGTTTAGAGAAAGCATTGCACTCTTTTCGGCAAACACTTGATTATTACCAACAAACAATAGGAGTTCCATGTCATTCGTGGCAGCGCATATATGATAAATATCGTCATATATTAGATTCAGACACAACACATTACACCAATTGCAGAGGCGAGTGATTATTCGTCCCTACAATTGGAATGCTGCAGTTGTTTTTTTGGGTGCCAACGGCACATTTCCACGAGTACACTTTCTCACATGAGCAGGTGTCTCCCGTCACCCGATCGTTTTCGCAATCTTCTCAATGTTCAAACTTCGTGCTGAAGCATCGATAATATCCTTGTAGATGCCGCCCTTCTTGTAGATTTCGTCGGGGTCACCGTCCTCCTCCACGCGACCGTCCTTGAGGGCGTAGATGTAGTCGGCGTCGATGATCTGCGAGATGCTGTGGGAGATGATGATGACGGTGCGGTCCTGCTTGATGGCGTCGATGCTGTTCTTGATCTGCTCGGTGGCGATGGCGTCCAAGCTGGCGGTAGGCTCGTCCAAGAAGATGATGGGCGGGTTCTTGAGGAACATGCGGGCGATGGCCACACGCTGTTGCTGCCCGCCGGAGAGGTCGGCGGCGTTGTGCGCGAACTGCTTCGGCAGCTCCATGACCTGGTCGTACAGGTGCGCCTTCTTCGCGGCCTCCACCACCTCCTCGTGCGTGGCGTCCGGGTTGCCGTAGAGGATGTTCTCCTCGATGGTGCCGTCGAAGATGTGGTTCTTCTGCAACACCAACCCGATGTTCTCGCGCAAGTACTTCGTGTCGTAGTCCTTCAAATCGACTCCGTCCAACGTGATGGTGCCCACCTGCGGCTCATAGAACTTGTCTAACAGGTTGACAATCGTGCTCTTGCCCGCACCCGACAGTCCGACCAACGCCGTGATCTTGCCCGGCTCAATCTTCATGTTGACGCCGAACAACGCCTGCGTGCCGTTCGGGTAGGTGAAATCAACGCCCTTCAGCTCAAAATTGCCGTGGATGGGCTCCGGTCTGTACTCGCCCGACGGCTCGACCTCCTTCTCGGAGTTGAGGATGCCAAAGAAGCCCTCTGCGTAAATCAGCGCGTCGTTCACGTCGTCGAAGATGCGCTGCAACTGCGTGATGGGCGCAATGACGTTGCTGAACAACATCACGTGGTACATGATCTTACCGATGGTCATGCCGGGGTATTCGATGAGCACCAAGTAGGCGGTGAGGATGATGACCAGCACGGTGCCCACCTGCCGCACGAAGCTCTTGAGCCCGTTGTAGTAGAAGGCCACCTTGCGGGTTTTCATCTGGTTTTCCGTCACTTGGTTCTGAATGTCGAGCTGTTTCTGCCCCTCAATCTGCTCGCGGTTGAAGCTCTTGATGACGTTGATAGAGTCGATGATGTTCTTGATACCCTGACTTTTAGTCTCCAAATGGCTACGCATCTCGCGCCGCCAGCCCTTGAGCCGCCGTGCCTGCCGATAGGTAATCCAGAAATAGACCGGCACGATGCCGAGGGCGACCAAGCCGACATAGACGTTGGCCGCGAACATCAGGATGAGGGCGAGCAAGGCGCTGGTGAACAACGGCAGCAGGTCGATGAAAAAGTTCTGCACCGTACGAGACAACGAGCTGACACCCTGGTCGATACGTGCCTGCAGCTTTCCAGTAGCGTTGTCTCCCGAGTTGAAGAAGGCCATCTTGAAGGTGAGCACCTTCTCGATGACGCTTTGCGCTAAGTCGCGGCTGACGTAGATTCGCATCCGTTCGCCGAAATAGTTCTGCGCGAAAGTGACCAATGCGGAGAGCAACTCCTTGCCTAACAGCACGATGGATATGATGGTCATAATCCGTGCCGCCTGCCCCCATTGGAAGTTGGTGCCGATGAGCGCGTTGATGGCATCCACCGTCCGGTCGAGTACGATGGCGTTGACCTGCGCCATCAAGGACCCGACCAACGTGAGGATTAAGGTGATGAGTACCAGCCATTTGTAAGGTTTTACAAACGGACGGAGGTTTTTGAAAAGTTGGAGGAGGTTCATTGGAAATGGTTATTGGTTATGGGTTATTGAAGGTTGAATGATTATGTTGTTTTGCTTTATAGTACAGAAATAAGCAAAAAGTTTAATTCTATTGAGCCACTTGAACGATCGGAACCCCTAACGCCAACTGGATTAATGCTATAGTTTTACAGGTGAAATTATGACCAAACGAGAACCATCTCGACACTTCAGACTCTTTCTTTCCTGTCAACTTCGCCAAATCACGCTTGGTCATACCCTTTTCCTGTAGAATTTGATATATCTTTTCGGAAATGCTGAAGTTCAGGTCAAAAGCTGCCTTTTCCTGCGGGGTAATAGAGTCAATTGCTTCTTGCAGAATAGGCGAATAAATTTTGGTGTTTGTCTCCTTTTTCATGATAACTGAAATACTTTTCCTTCTATTCCGGTGATAACATTCTTTTCAATGGTTACGGTTCCTGCTTTTTGTGCTTCTGCGAGCATTTTGTCAAATGCTTGCAAATCCATGACATAACCACTCAATTCAGCACTTTCTTCATACGTCCTTGCATCCTTCCGCCCTCCATTTCCAACAATAAGAATTTGATCAGAAATGCGTAAACAATACAAGCGTAATTTACGTGAATCAATAGATAAGGCTGCCACGCGGTCACTCATTTTGCCTTCAGGACGGAAAAAACGTTCAAAAGCTCCTACAGCCACAATTTTTTCTAAAGCCAAGATGATGTTCTTATAGTCGGTGTTTAGTGTGGCATCGTCCTTGAATTTTTGCACAAACGTTTCATATTCACTGATGGCATTTCCATCAAAGCAGATAGAGTACAAACTAACATTGTCGCTCTGTTCCAGTGTTTTCAGTTTCGCTTCTTTCATATTAGTACTTTTTAATCAGGCTGCAAAAATATAATTTTTTTGAATGTATTTAACATATATGTGAAATTATTCCTTTGTAGAAAAAAATGTATATTTGCCGCACGTATTTCGGAAAGATTATGTTTGTTCTTAAAGAAGATTGTACAGCTTTTGTTTCCAAAACATTGCTCATCATTATTGTGCTTTGTCTTACCGCATCTTGCACAAGAGTTCGGAATAAAGTGGTGGATTGGTTGAGGACAAGTTCTAATTTCGAAGAATACCATGTCAGGCAACTTTATCCTTCTTTGGGTCAAGACGATGATTGCGGGGTTTGCGAAGAATGGCCTCTCTACAATATGTGGTTTCGGTATCAAGGCACACCGGCGCAAGTGGAGTCTGCTATTATCGCCAAAGAATGTACCTACACGGAAATCACGCCTGACTCCGCGTTTATCAGTTGTGATCGAAATTATATTTTGGAAAAACAGAGCCCTCATCAGAAAATCGATTTTTTTGACGAATGGGAAACTCTTCCAGAGAATCATCTGCTATACTATCGCTGCTGCCGAACGCCGCATTATCACTTTTTCGTGTTCGATACGGTTACCGGTTACGTATATCATCACATGGTTGAATTTCGGGAATAAAATTTCCCCGCACACCTGACGGCGTGCGGAACCCATCGTGGCCGATCCATTCCTACCGAGCCCGGCAGACCTAACGGCCTGCCTGTGTCTGCTTTATAACTAATGTAGGGAAACGCCACGGCCGCGATCCAGCCCGTTAGGGCTGAAGGGCTCGGTAGCAAATGGGGGTTCACACGCGATTTTTCGCAGGCCGTTAGGCCTGCGGGCAAAAAACACGAAACAATTAAATCCGTATGATGATGTCTTTCAACATCATGTGAATAATCTTAACAATTATTAGTTAAAATACTGGAACACAATATGTTGTATAAAAATTTTATATCTTTGCGCCCTCAAAATTTATCAACGAAAAGAAGAAAATATGAGCAACACCTACACCCAAATTCACATTCAGTCGGTTTTTGCCGTCAAGTACAGGGAAGCTTTGATTTCACCTGAATGGAACGAAAGATTGTATCAATATATGGCATCTATCGTTAATGACCAAGGTCACAAGACGTTAGCGATAGGCGGTGTCGAGAACCATGTACATTTACTGTTTGGTTTTCGGCCAACGCAGTCCTTGTCTTCCTTGATGTTGAGAGTGAAGCGCGAGACATCGGAATGGATAAACAAGGAGAGGCTTACAAATTTCCAATTCCGATGGCAAGAAGGGTATGGAGCGTTTTCGTATTCCAAGAGCCATGTGCCTGCTGTCATCCGATACGTTTTGAACCAAGAAGCGCATCATGCCAAAAGGTCGTTTAAGGAGGAATATTTGGACATGCTTCGGAAAAACGAGGTTGAATTTGAAGAACGATTCATTTTCGAGGACATTTGATTTCCCCGCACACCTAACGGTGTGCGAAACCCGTCGCGACCGGACATTCCTACCGAGCCTGGCAGACCTACCGGCCTGCCCGTGCCTGCTTTATAACTAATGTAGGGAAACGCCACGGCCGCGATCCAGCCCGTTAGGGCTGAAGGGCTCGGTAGCCCGGGGTGAGAGCGCAGCGATACCCCGGGCATTGCGTGTCAGACAACGACATCCAGCACGAATACGCAAGAATCGCATCCGGTGGCGGCCAGTTCGCAGGCCGTTAGGCCTGCGGGCAAACATTCCCGAACAAATCATATTCCGCCGCGTCGGTGATTTCCACATTGTAGAATTCGCCGATGGTGAGCGGTTGGGATTTGTCGATGAAGACGTCGTTATCGACATCGGGCGAGTCGAATTCCGTGCGGCCGATGTAGCAGTCGGGCTCCTCGCTGTCGATGAGCACCTTCATCGTGGTGCCGACGCGGGTCTGGTTGATCTCGTAGGAGATTTTCTCCTGCAGCTTCATGATCTCGTTCACCCGTTTGTTCTTCTCGGAGGCCTTGATGGGGTCGCCGAGGTCGAAGGCGGGCGTGTCCTCCTCCTGCGAGTAGGCGAAAACGCCGAGTCGCTCGAAGCGGTTGCGGCGCACGAACTCCACGAGCTCCTTGTGCTGCTCGCGGGTCTCGGTCGGGTAGCCGGAGATCAGCGTGGTGCGTAGCGCGATGCCGGGGATGGTCTCGCGGATGCGGGCGATGAGGTCGTAGATGTAGGCCGAGCTGCCGCCGCGGCGCATGCTCTGCAGGATGTCGTCGCTCACGTGCTGGAACGGGATGTCCAAGTAACGACAGTATTGCGGGTACTGTTTCATCACCTCCAGAATCTCGTAGGGGAAGTTCAGCGGGTAGGCGTAGTGCAGCCGAATCCACTGGATGCCATTCACTTGCGCGAGTTTGTCCATCAGGTCGGCGAGTTCGCGCTTGCCGCTGCGGTCGATGCCGTAGTAGGTGAGGTCCTGGGCGATCAGCATCAGCTCCTTAACCCCTTGGTCGGCAAGACGTTGCGCTTCATCTACCAAAAGCGGGATCGGTTTGGAGACCTGCTTGTCGCGGATGAGCGGGATGGAGCAGTAGGAGCACTGGTGGTCGCAGCCCTCGGAGATTTTGAGGTAAGCGTAGTGGCGCGGGGTCGAGAGCATCCGGTCCGCTGTGTTAAGTAGTTGGAAATCGGGGGATTCCAGCAGCTTCGGCAGTTCCGCGAAGGTGAAGAAACCATCCACCTCGGGCAGCGCCTCCTGCAATTCCGCCATGTTGCGTTGGACGAGGCATCCCACCACGTACAACTTCTTGATTTGGCGGCGTTTCTTGCGTTCAATCTGGTTCAGAATCTCGTTCACGGATTCTTCCCGCGCATCGTGGATGAAGCTGCATGTGTTGATGATCACGATGTCGGACTTCTGCGCGCTTTCGTAATAGAGCTCATGGCCGTTGCGGTGCAGTTGCGCAGCCATAACTTCCGAATCCACAATGTTTTTGGAACAACCTAAGGTGATGATATTGATGGTCATATATTCAAATTTCAGTCGGCAAAGATACAAAAAAAGCCCCTCGTTGAAGGGGCTGTTTTTGCAACTGTCCAAAATATTACATGGTGGGTTTACATTTAACCTCCGTAGTAACACCTAAAAGAGTGACAGAACTGTTGTAATCAGCGCATTTTTTGCCAGTTTCAACTTCAAAGGGGTCTGCCGTGGTCGTAAGAGCGCCATTGACGTAGGTCTTGCATTGGCATTTCTTGTTGCAAGACGTGGTGAAGAAACCAAGCAGTAATCCAACTGCGCAGATGCATAATACCTTTTTCATTGTCTTAATTTTTTAAGTGAATAATTTGGTTTATTTTTCGACGGCAAAAATATGTTTTTTTTCAAAACATGACGTTTTAATCTTTTTATTTGTCAACAGTCTTACGTTAGATATTTTTGTATTTTTGCCGCTTTGAAATAGTGTTCATTTAAAATTATATCAAAATGAAAAAATTGGTTATCGTTCTTTTTGCGGCCGTGATGGCCTTGGTATCCTGCTCCAGCACCAACCCCTTCGCTGGGAAATATTCCGGCACCTACACGTTTGTGACCAACAACGTCCAAAAAGAGGGTAGTTTGCGCATGGTTTCCAACCCTTTGACCACGGGATTGCTCGTTTATGGCGTGATTCCTATCGATCCTGTTGGAGGCGCTGGTAACATATACGGCTCCAATGCCGACAACAGTGCCCTGGTCACCCAACTGCTCCAACAAATTCAGTTCCAGAACAACATCTACAACGCTGCCACTGAGCAAATTAAGAATGTAAAAGTGGAGGCGGTGTTCAGCGGGAACACGGTGAATGTGGACATGTACTATGAAATTGCTTTGATCGGGGACTTGCTTAACACCCGTATCAGTATTGTTAAATTTGTCGGCACTAAATAATTGTCGGCTTGTATGATGATGAAAAAGTGGATTCTTGGGCTGGTTCTCCTTTCAGGAGTGGCGTTCTGTCAAGCTCAGGACTCCACTTTTTTGCATGATCCTGACTACAAAATATTCTACTACCCCAACGGCATAAAGTCGAGCGAGGGCCGCATTGTCGATGGCAAACCCGACGGCTGGTGGAAATCTTACAACGAAAAAGGCATTCTCGTCTCCGAGGGAAACCGCAAGGATTTCCTTCTCGACAGTTTGTGGACGTTCTACAACGACGACGCCTCCTTGCGCATGACCGTGCATTACAAGAAGGATATGAAAGACGGGGAACAGATTGTCTATCAGAAAGATGAATATACCGTGATGCAGTGGCGGCAAGACACGATTGTCGGCAGTGTGGACACTTACGATACGAATAAGATACGCCGGAAAACGGTGCCGTATGTCAACGGGCTGCCGCACGGCTTGGCCAAGGAATTCAACGACACGGGTTTGGTGGTGGCCGTGACCAAGTACTACCGCGGGGTTCGCAGCCGCCGCGAGGCCATCAACCGCACCGACAAATTCGGCCTCAAGCAGGGCAGCTGGAAGTATTTCTGGGACAACGGCAACCTGCGCGTCGAGGCGCAGTACCTCAACGACAAAAAGCACGGTTTTTTCAAGTATTATGACGAAAACGGCGACTTCCTCTACGTGGAAAAATACGAAAACGACCAGTTGGTGAAGGATGCGAAGGAGACCAAGCAGATGGAGCGGCGGCAGACCTACCATTCGAACGGACAGGTGGCTATTGCCGCCACCTACTACAACGGCCGTCCCGATGGAGTGCGCCGCGACTTCGACTCCACCGGCAAGATCGTTAACGGCTATCTCTACGAGGATGGCTGGCTCCGTTACGAGGGTATTACCGACCTCAACGGACTGCGCCAGGGCTTGTGGAAGGAGTATTATCCGACCGGCGAGCTGCGTTCCATGGGCAAGTACAAGAATTCCAAGCCGATAGGGGAGTGGAACTTCTATTTTCAAGACAAAACAATCGAGATCACAGGCAGTTACAACTCCAAAGGGGAGAAAAACGGAGAGTGGCTCTGGTTCTATCCGACGGGCGACACGATGACGGTGGCCAACTACGAGGATGGCGAACTGGAAGGACGTTTCGTGGAGTATGACGAAGAAGGACAGTCGGTTACGGAAGGACAATACACGGCAGGCTACGAAGAGGGAATTTGGAAATATAGAAACGGAACTTCTTTTGAAACAGGCCGTTACGAAGGAGGCTTGCGATCCGGAATTTGGAAATCTTGGTTCGAGAACGGCAAACCGGCTTCTGAGATCCAGTATTCGGACAATGTGATGGACGGAAAATATGTTTTGTATTGGGAGAACGGCAACGTCCGTCTCACCGGAAAGTACGAGAACGGCCTCCAGGAGGGCGTTTGGCAGTTATACGACGAGGAAGGTGGTTTGTCCGTAACCACTTTGTTCAAAGAGGGTAAGGAATTAAAGTGGAACAACTATACAATAAAGTATTAGGTTTTTCGTTAAAAAATCGTATTTTTGTGGCCTCAAATTTCAATCTGTTGGAGTGATTCGCAAAGACAGATTGATTCTTTTTGGTGTCAAGAATTTATAAGTTCTTGATTTTTATTGTTTTATAAAGTTGAAATATGAAATTTAGGATACTGATATTTGCTTTTTTGTGTGGACTGATGTGGAATTTGAAGGCGCAGACGCCAGACCCTGTCACGCCGGATTCTTCCGCCACCAGAGCCGCGCAAGAGAGTCTGGAGATTTTTACGCGTAATGAAATCCGACTTATGGATTCTCTGCTGAATGTTTGGTATGTGAAGCGCGATCTGGCTGCCCAAAATTCAGTTCTTTCCAAACTTACCGACGACACCACCAAATACGATAACAACGACACTCTGATTTTCAAACGATTAAGCGCAATCGAGACGCCGATTCAAGTGGCCTACAACGACAAGGTGAAACGTTTCATCGAACTTTATGCAGTGCAGCGCCAACGCAGTTCTTCTGTGATTTTAGGGCTTGCGCAGTACTATTATCCGTGGATGAAGGCCATTTTCGACAAGTACGATCTGCCTGAGGAACTGGTCTATATCACCATTATCGAATCGGCGCTGAACCCCACGGCTGTTTCCAAAGCAGGCGCGACCGGCATTTGGCAGTTCATGTACGGCACGGGCAAACTTTACGGGTTGGAGGTGACCTCATACGTGGACGACCGCCGCGACCCGTACAAGGCAACGGACGCCGCCGCCCGCCATTTCCGCGATTTGTACAAGATTTTCGGCGACTGGGGTTTGGCGATTTCCGCATACAACTGTGGCGCAGGCAATGTCCGCAAGGCTATCCAACGCTCCGGCGGCAAAACCGACTTCTGGGGCGTGTATCCCTACCTCCCCCGTGAAACGCAGAACTATTTCCCCGCATTCATCGGGGCCATGTACATGATGACATACCATAACCTTTATGGCATCCAGCCCGCGAAAATATCCATCCCGTTGGATGTGGACACCATCATGATCAACAAGGAAACACACTTTCAGCAGATTGCCAATGTGTTGAATATCAGTTATGACGAGATTAAATCGCTCAATCCGCAGTATAAAAAAGACATAATCCCGGCATTCAACCAACCGATGCCGGTGCGTCTCCGTTCCAAAGATCTTTTGCAGTATATCGCCATGGCGGATTCTGTTCCGAAATACAATTATGATACCTATTTCAACCCGACGAGGGACTTGACCGTGGTGGCTGCAAACAGTTCTGAATCCGACGACGGCATGATGATTGTTCAGAAAACGCCGAACAAATATCATACCGTGAGAAAAGGCGAAACATTAGGGAAAATTGCCTCCAAATACCATACTTCTGTCAATAACTTGAAGGCAATGAACCACTTGCACAGCACCAATCTGCGCGTCGGGCAAAAGCTGATCGTGAAAAAAGGCACTACGGTGAAAGTCCCGAACCCCAATGCGAAACCCGCGGCGCAGGATTCAACTGCGGTGGTGGCACAGTCGGGCACGACCGCTCCTGCCACAACGCAAAGCGATACGATCGGAGGTCCCGTGCCTTCCAAACCACAGCCGCAACCTGAGTTGAAACCGATTGTCCCTCAACCGAGTTACACATCCTATACAATCCGGCAGGGCGACACGTTGACTTCCATCGCAAAACGTTATGGCACAACCGCCAACGACATCGCTCAATTCAACCACTTGTCCAACAAGGACGCCATCAAGGCTGGCCAGAAGCTGAAAATCCCGAAAAAATAGAGCCTCCCTGACGTTTCGCATTCAATTGTCTTTTCAGGATAACTCGGAGCATCATGGGCGTAGTCATCAAGCAGAGCATTAAAGGGACACTCGTCAATTACTTGGGTGTGGCCATTGGCTTCGTCACCACTTTTTTCGTCATTACTGCTTATTTAACGCAGGAAGAGGTGGGACTGACCCGCGTTCTGATTGACGCCGCGGTCTTGTTTTCCAGTTTCGCCCAATTGGGCACCAGCTCGTCCATTATCCGCTTCTTCCCGTTCTTCAAAGATGAAAACGAGAAACATCACGGTTTCTTCTTCTGGACACTGATTGTCCCGGTTGTCGGTTTTTTGTTCTTTTTGCTGGTTGCTAAATGCTTGCAAGGGACTGTAATTCAGACGTTTTCAAAAAACTCTGAGCTGTTCGTCACCTACTATAAGTTTGTTTTCCCGATATCGCTCTTCATGCTTTACCAAACGGTGTTCGAGGCGAACTCTAATGTGCTGATGCGTATCGTGGTGCCGAAATTCGTGCGGGAAGTCGGCGTGCGTCTCGGTTTGCTTATTGCCTATTTGCTGTATGGATATTGGCATGTCATCAATTTGGACGGTCTTGTCGTAAGTGTCTGCATCATCTATTTTGTGGCGGCGCTTGTCGACTTTTTCTATCTGCTTTCATTGGGGAAAATTTCCTTCAAGCCTGATTTCAAGGTATTTACGAAGCCTTTGTTGAAGGATATCGGACTTTATACGCTTTTCATGCTGTTGAATGCCATCACGGTGAATGTGATGCCGTTGCTGAACACATTCTTCGTGAGTGCGGGCATGGGACTTTCATTTACAGGTATTTACGCTATCGCCAACTATATTGCCACAGTGGTGGAGGTGCCGAATCGTTCGCTCAATGCCATAGTCCAGCCGGAGATCTCCGAATCTTTCAAGGAAAAGGATTTCGTTCGAACAGAAAGACTCTGTAAATCAGTGTCTTTGCACCTGATGTTTTCCAGCGCTGTCATTTTTCTGTTCATTTGGGTGAACATTGATGCACTTTTCATGTTGCTGCCCAACGGAGAGGCTTATTCGGCGGGAAAAAGCGTGGTGCTGATTTTGGGCATCGCGAAGTGCATAAACTCCACACTTTTTGTCAGTTCGAGCGCACTTAACTACTCCAAATATTATTATTGGTCGCTGGTGTTCACGGTCATGCTCACCTCCATGGCTGTCGTTTTGAACGTGTTGCTGATTCCGCGATACGGAATGGACGGCGCCGCCCTTTCGCATTTGGTCTCCTACTTTGTGTTCTATTTGTGCTTGCTTGTGGTGATCCGTATCAAGCTGGACATCAATATTTTCTCTAAATCACATCTGAAAGTGCTTGTGCTTGTTGCGGGTTTCCTCTTGTTGAATACCATCTGGGTGAACTACCTGAGCCCGGTGTTCCTGAAATTGCCTTTTTCCACCATTGTCAGCACTTTGACTGACGCTGTCGTCAAGAGCTTGTTCCTGATGCTTGCCATTGGTACGGCATGCTACTTCTGGCATATTTCAGAAGATATCAACAGGCTGATTCGTAAAGTTTTACGGATAAAAGAATAGTCGTTCCGACTGCGTTACCGGTTGAAAACCAACCTTTCTCCGCGGTTTTCTTCATGGAATAATCCATCCTCATACACCAAATTTCCATTGACAAACGTGTGCGTCACCTTTGCGGGTACGGATTCTCCATCGTAAGGTGTCCATCCGCATTTGTAGAAGCATATTTCATTGGAAATCAGATTGCTGTGTTCCATGTCAACGATGGCCAGATCAGCATGATAGCCCTCTCGTATGAATCCACGACGGTCGATGCCGTACAGTGTTGCGGGGTTGTGGCACATCAGTTGCACGATTTGCGGGAGTGTTAGCCATCCGTTCCGCATGATTTTGGTCATGATGGCAAAAGTGTGCTGCACGGAAGGGAATCCGGATTTGGCGGTGAAGTAGTTCTCGGTGAACTTTTCGCTACGCAGGTGCGGGGCGTGGTCGGAACCGATGGTGTCGATGACTCCTTCTCCTAAGGATTGCAGCAGCGCGTGGTTGTCGTTTGCCGTCTTGATGGCCGGATTGCACTTGATGGCGAAGCCAAAACGGTTGTAGTCGCGGTCATCGAACAGCAGGTAATGCGGACAAGTTTCGGCGGTTATCTTCTTGTCTTTCAGCGGAATATTCTTATTAAACAAGGAAAGTTCCTCGCGGGTGGAGATGTGCATGACGTGCAAGCGCGCACCTGTTTTCTCGGCCAATTCCACCGCCTTGGAGGAAGATTTGTAGCAGGCTTCCGATGTGCGTACGCGAGGGTGGATGGTGGCATCGGGAATCACCTCGCATTTCTCCGCCAACTCTTTGTAATGCTGCGTGTTCCTCTTGATGATTTCCTCGTCCTCGCAGTGTGCGGCAATCAGACACGGTGACTCGCGGAAGAGCGTTTCGAGTACGGAGTTGTTGTCCACCAGCATGTTGCCCGTGCTGGAGCCCATGAACAGCTTCACGCCGCAAACCGTGGCGGGGTCGGTTTTCACAATCTCGTCCAGATTGTCGTTGGTCGCGCCGATGTAGAACGAGTAGTTCGCCAGCGATTTCTCGGCGGCGAGGTCGAATTTTTCCTGTAGCAGGGCTTGCGTGGTGGTCTGCGGCACTGTGTTCGGCATCTCCATGTAGGAGGTTACGCCGCCCGCCACCGCCGCCCGACTCTCGCTGTAGATGTCGGCCTTGGCGGTCATCCCCGGCTCCCGGAAGTGCACGTGCTCGTCAATCACGCCGGGAATCAGATATTTGCCTCTTGCATCGACAACCTGCGCGTTGCCCGCATCGAAATATTCTCCGTCACGGACAATTTTGGCGATGATCCCGTCTTTAATATAAAGGTGAGCCGGAAAGGACTCACCTTCGTTTACTATAATTGCGTTTTTGATATAGTAGTTCATTAGTGATTTGTGATTAGTGATCGGTGATCAGTGAATAGTGAACAGTGAATAGTGAACAGTGAATAAGTGAACAGTGATTAGGTACCGAAACGATTATAATTCTTAATTCTTAATTTTTAATTTTTAATTTTTAATTCATCATTCATCATTCATAATTCATAATTAGAACCGTCCGCCGGCGCCGCCGCCACCGAAGCCTCCGCCGCCGCCGAAGCCACCGAAGCCGCCGCCGCCGAAACTTCCTCCGCCGAAGCCACCTCCGAAGCCGCCTCCAAATCCGCCGCCGCCGTAGCCGCCCCGGTAGCCGCCGCTGTAGTCGGACCAGCTGCCGCCATGGCCGGGCGGGAAGAAGGATCCCCCGCCGGTGTTTCCACCGTTAAAGCCGTTTTTGCTATGTTTGGAGAACAAGATGATGACAATTACGATGACGATAATGAAGAAAATAGCCAAGAAAAGTTCTGCTGTATCGTCGTCATCGTCGTACAGCCGTTCCACGCTGATTTCACCCGCCGCCAGCGGCAGAATATAGGCCAATGCCGAATCGATGGCCGCATTATAGTCGCCATTTTGCAAGGCGGGCATCATCTTTGTCTCGATGATGCGTTTCGCGATGGCGTCAGGAATGGCGCCCTCCAGGTCGTAACCGACTGAAATATAGACCTCGCCGGAGGTTTCGTTTCGCGGTTTCAGCAACAGCACCACACCATTGCGCTTGTCATCGGAGCGCACCCCCCATTGTTCCCCGATTTCGTAGGCGAACTCCGCGGCGGTGTAATAACCTAAATCATTGACAGTCACCACGCAAATGACGTTGGTGGTGGAGTCGTTGAAGGCCACAAGACGGTTCTCCTTCTCCTGGATTTGTTCCGGAGTGAGGATGTTGGCGAAATCGTTGACCAGTCGCGGCGGGTTTGGAGCAGGCGGTATGGCATCAATCCATTTCGCCGTGCATGTCCATACAGCCGAGAGGGCAAACAGTATGGTTATCAGACGTTTCAAGACCGCTTGGTGTTTTGTTAGTCGAAATTGAATTCTACCTCAGGAGCTTTGTCGGCACCTTCCGCTGCTTTGAAATAGCCCTTCTTTTCGAAGTTGAAGATGCTTGCGATGATGTTTTTCGGGAAACTTCTGATGTAGCTGTTGTATTCATTCACCGTTTCGTTGAATTTTCCACGTTCCACAGCGATACGGTTCTCCGTGCCTTCCAGTTGGGCTTGCAGTTCCAGGAAGTTCTGGTTCGCTTTCAGATCGGGGTATTTCTCCACCACCACCAAGAGACGGCTCAGGGCGGAACTCAGTTGGTCCTGTGCAGCCTGGAATTTAGCGATGGACTCCTCGGTCAGGTTCTTGGGATCCACGTTCACGGAAGTGGCTTTCGCGCGGGCGTTGATCACCGCTTCCAACGTCCCTTTCTCGTAGTCGGCAGCTCCTTGCACTGTCTTTACGAGGTTGTTGATCAGGTCCATACGGCGCTGGTAGGCATTCTCCACATCGGCCCATGCCTTGGAGCAGCCCTCGTCCATCTTCACCATGGTGTTGTATGGCGTTACGAGCATGGCACCCAAAACGATCAGGATACCTACGATAATCAGAATGTTTTTTACGATTTTACTCATTGTTTTACGATTTTAATGTGAATATTCTTTTCGTATTGATTTTTCGATTTGATTGTATATAAGGTTTGCCGCACCTGCGTTTTGTGCCACATAATGCTGGCAGATGTCACAGGTTTGGGTGTAATATTCGGGATTTTGCTCAAATTTCGTTATAATTTCCTTCATCTCTTCGGCGGAACCGACGGAGAACGCTCCTTTTTGCTCCACCAGATTCACCGCCTCGTTGAAGTGGTCGTAGTGAGGGCCGAAGAAAATGGGCTTCCCATAGACAGCCGCTTCCAGAATGTTGTGCAGTCCCGTCTTGAACGCCCCGCCGATGTAAGAAACGGCACTGTATTGGTAAAGGCGGTTCAAGATGCCGATGGTGTCAATGATAAACACTTGAGCATCAGATAAGTTGCTCTCTTCTTTGGAAGAGTACAACGCGGTTTTATATGCGGCAAAAGTCTGCTTCACTTCCGGGGTTCTGCTGATTTCGTGGGGTGCGACAACCAGTTTATATTCAGGAAAATCCTGCAATAATTGTGCCAGCAGCTGTTCGTCCGGTCCCCAGGTGCTGCCCGCCACGATGACTTTCTTGTCTTGGCGGAAAGTCTCCATGAAATCAAACGGTTGCACTTGTGCGGCAATGGCTTTCACACGATCGAAGCGCGTGTCGCCGCAGACCGTAACCTGTTTGATGTCAATATTTTCCAACAATTCCTTAGATTTCTCCGTTTGCACGAAGAAATGCGTTGCCTGTCGGAGTTGTTTCGCAAACCAACGGCCGCCGGGCTTGAAGAAATGTTGTTTTTCTCTGAAAATGGCGCTGATGTAGTAAAAAGGTATGGACTTCTGCTGCAATTGCTGCATGAAGTTGTACCAAAACTCGTATTTCACGAACACGGCCGTACGGGGCTTCGCGATGTCGAGAAAACGGCGGGCGTGTCCAGGCAGATCCAGGGGGAGGTAAAAGACATAATCGGAGAGATTGTCTTTGATTCCCTGCGTATAGCCTGACGGCGAGAAAAATGTCGTAAGTACTTGAATGTCTTTGTTTTCCGATTTTATTTTTTCGATGAGCGGTTTGGCCTGTTCGTATTCACCTAAGGAAGCGCAATGCACCCACACGGGGGACTGTTTCCCGGCGAAGGTTTGTTCCAGCTTGGAGAACAAGTCCTTACGGCCGCGCACCCACAAACGCGCCTTTTCGTTGAAAAGTGCCGCCACCCGGATGCCGAGCCCGTAAAACCAAATCCCTATGGTGTACAATAGTCTCATTTTTGACTCAAACTGATTAGGCTACCTTTGTTTCATATATTTTAGTCTCAGGTCTCAAGTCTCAAGTCTTACGTCTCAAGTCTCAAGTCTCAAGTCTCAAATCTTACGTCTCAAATCTATCGATAATAGAACGTCGTTGTCGTTTTTCGTTCGTAAAGCGGGATGTTCCAGCCGGCTTTGAAGCCGACCATGCCGCTGAATTTGGCTTTCATGTCGTCGGTTGGGCCTTCGTAAAAGACGTAGTTGCGGTTCGGTTTGGTCCACATTTCGTGGAATTCCAGCCCGATGTAGAAGTTCAGCATACGGTTTTTGCGCACGAACTGGTAGCCGACGAACTGGTTGAGCACGAATCCGCCCGACCGGCGGTCGTAGCCCTTGGCGTAGTTGCCTTCGAGTTGCGGGTATTGGTTCCCGAAGTCGTCGAGTCGCAGCCGGTGACTGAAATAGCCTGCCCCGAGTCGCAGCCAGATGCCGGAATTTTTCCACCGGTTGACAGGGATGATCTTGCCGAAGTCGGCCTGGGCGGTCCAATAACGGCCTTCCGCCGTGATGCCGCCCTGCGACACTAACCCGTTGCCGTCGATGACGATGCCGTCGTTGTTGGCTAACGTGCCGTTAAAGAAGTTGGGGTCGCGCATGTTGGCCCCGAACATGTAGTCGAAATGGAACCCCACCGTCCAGTTGCTGGCCGATTTGAACGTGAAGCCCGGCCCGACGGCGAAGTTGTTCTTGAACATCGTGCGCAGGTCGCCCAACGGGAAATGGTAGGCGAAGTGGGCGTCCAACCAGATCATCGGCGCTGCCGTGTCCACATAGTCCTTGCTGGCGAAGTCCGTCTGATAAACCGGTCTGCTTCGCTGTGCGACAGCGTTTTGCGGCAAGACAAAGGCCAGCGCCATCGCAAAAAAGAGAAAAAGATGCAACAGACGGTAATCTGCCGCATCTTTCTCGGTATGCTTAAAATTAATCATAAATCTGATCTAAGTAATTCGAATTTGACATCTGCCGAAGGTGGCTTTTAGCTCTTAGCCTTTAGCTTTTAGCTTTTGGCGCCAATTACCCGTCGATAGCTAACGGCCAACAGCTAACAGCCAATAGCCAACATTAGTTCGTGCGTCCCGGATAGACTTTCAGGGCTTCGCGGAGACACTCGACGGCTTTCTCCAAGTCGGAGACGTTGAGGCAGTAGCTGATGCGGACTTCGTTGACGCCCTGGCCTTTCTTGGAATAGAAGCCGGTGGCGGGAGCGAACATCACGGTAGCGCCTTTGTAGCTGAAGTCTTCGAGCAGCCAGCGGCAGAATTTGTCGGAGTCGTCGATGGGCAGACGGGCGACGCAGTAGAAGGCGCCCTTCGGCATCGGGACGAAGCAGCCGGGGATGGAGTTCACGCCGTTGACGATGGTGTTGCGGCGGGCCACATACTCTTTGTTGACGCTGTCGAAATAGACTTTCGGGGTGTCAACGGCGGCCTCGCCGAGGATCTGACCGTAGGAAGGCGGGCTCAGACGGGCCTGCGCCATCTTCATAGCCGTGGCATAGACTTCCTTGTTGTGCGTGATGAAGGCACCCACACGCACACCGCATGCGCTGTAACGCTTTGACACAGAGTCCAAAAGCACCACGTTGTCGGCGATGTCGGTCAACTCCATGACGGAGAAATGTTTCACGCCGTCGTAGCAGAACTCGCGATACACCTCGTCGGCGAAGAGGAAGAGGTCGTGTTTTTTGGCGATCTCACCCAGCTTCAGGATTTCCTCTTTGGAATAGAGGTAGCCGGTGGGGTTGTTGGGGTTACAGATCATGATGGCCTTGGTCTTCGGGGTGATCACATTCTCGAAATCCTCGATGGAGGGCAGTGCGAAACCGTTCTCGATCGTGGAGACGATGGGTTTCACGACCACTCCGCACATGGTGGCGAAGGCGTTGTAGTTGGCGTAGAAAGGCTCCGGGATGATGATTTCGTCGCCGGGATCCATGCAGCTGTTGAAGGCGAAAAGGAGGCCTTCGCTGCCGCCGGTGGTGACGATGATCTCGTCAGTGGTGACCTCGATGCCCACGCTGTGGTAGTATTCCACCAGTTTTTTGCGGTAGCTGAGATTGCCGGCGGAGTGGCTGTAGGCAATCACCGGGATGTCGGCGTTGCGCACGGCGTCACGGGCACCTTTCGGGGTCTCGATGTCGGGCTGACCGATGTTCAGATGATAAACGTGAATGCCGCGACTTTTGGCAGCATCGGAGAAGGGAACGAGCTTCCGGATAGGGGAAGACTGCATGCTTGCACCTTTTTGAGAAATTTTCGGCATAATTTTTTATGTTATTAGATTGATAATCAGTTAGATAGTTTTAACATTTTAAGTTGCAAATATACAAAATCTTTGTACTGTGCAATGATAAATTTGTCATTTATGCCGAATGAAGATTGAAGATCGGTGCAAGTCGATCCTGAATGGGATATTTACGAACCCTATTCCACCACCACCTTCAGCACCCGTTGGTAGTCAGAACTGTTTGCCCTTAAGCGGCACACATCGCCTGCGTGGTACAGGGTGTCACTGAAAAACATCTTAAACAGGGCGTTTGTGGTGTGTACGGCGCTGTTCCCGTTATACCCTGTACTTTGCTGGATAATCTGGAAATTCTCCGATCCATTGCCCAACTCCATCGGGTAGCCTGTCGGAAGTTGCCAGTAGTAACTGAAGAACATATCCGGGGAAATGGTCTTGATTGCGATTTCCTGATAGGAGTTCAACGCCACCACAACGGTGTCGGTGGTGATTTCTTGACCTTCCATGTAAAACCGCACGTTCGGGTCCACCTTCGGCCGCTCACAAGCGGCGACGACCAAGACAAACAATAATGAAACAAAAGCCAATCTTTTCATAATTTTTGTTTTTAATTGCTTGATTATCAATTTTTAGATGTGTTTCTGCTAAAATTCGTATCCGATGCCGATGCTGCCCAGTCCCTTGTATCCGGCGCCCAGTTCGATGCTGCCGAACATTTGCTTCCAACCTGCCTTCACGCCGAAAAGCGTTACATGGAGGGTGGAGAATCGGGTGGGCGAATAGTCGCCGTTAATTTCGCCGCTCAGCCACGGATGGCGGTGCTCAGGGTAGGTGACATTGTAGCAGTCTTCCGTGCCGAAAAATTGCGCGAACCCGACCGACAGGGCCGAATAGAGGGTGACGTGCGGACGGTTCAGATAGGAGAACCGAACCTCGGGCATAAAGGCAACCGAATAGAATTCGCGGTTGCAGGAAGCTATGAAATCCGAACTGTTTTGTGTCTTTTCCGGATCCCGATAGTAGGCTGCACTGAGCGACAGGCCAAGCCAGAACCATTTGGCCACACGATAGTGGGAGCCGATGGAAAACACCGGCGTGCTGAAGAAATCCTCGTTGCGCCAGCTGCGGTTGGGTTCCATGCCGTTCGGATAGACGAACACAAAGTAGCGATCGAAGAGCATCACGCCCGTGGGATCGCACACGTCAAATTTGAACTCGTGGCGATACAGCCCTTCTTCTTTCCACTTTTCACATTTCTCAGCACACCTTTTCGACTTTTGAAATGTCTGGATGAAAGTGATTTGCGTGTTGAACATATTGCTGCGCAAGCGGAAAGTACCGTTGTCGTATGAGACTGGCATTATGTGGTCAACTCCATTATAACCGTCATTCCGTACCGAATAGTTGCCGCTGGCGAAATCCCTGAATGGGAGGTCTATGCCGAATGTCCATCGGAGCAGTCCTCCGTAACCTAAACGGAAGTAGAAACCCGCATTCGCCAGCAAGTCCACATGGAAGCGGTTGGCATCCAGCACTTCTGGGGCCAGTCGCAGGTGACCGTAAGTTTCGGTGGTGTCGGGCCATATCAGTCCTGGCATGGAGTACGGACTGCTGACATCGTCGTCGTAACCGGCCATGAAGGTGTACCACGGCATGCGGAGGCGCACGCCGGCGGAGAGCGTCACCCATGTTTTTGGGGAGACGGGCGCGTGAAACTCGAACTTCACCGGCATCGAGAAACCGGTGCTGTATATGCGGTAATAGGTGTTGTTAAAGGGCACTCTGTTCTCGTTTGCTATCCACGACTCCTCCCAATCATTGCGATTGTGGGAACGGAAAGCCCCTGTGGTGCCGTATTCGAGCCCTGCCGAGAGGCCGAGGTACTTGGCGAAGTGATAGGCGAACTCCAGCCCGACATGGCCGCCGATAGAGTTCTTCGCCTTCATATATTGTGTGTTGGACAGCTTCGCTTTGGACAAAATGTCGGCCTCCAGCACATAACCCAATTGGAAACCCTTGAAGAACAGGGCATCCGGCAGGTCGGCATACCACTTCTTCTTCGGCTCTTTCTGATGGAGAGCCTTTTCTGAGGCGGGCGTTTGGATGGTCTGGACGGACGTGTCCGTCTTCGCAGGGAGCGTGTTCTCCTCGGCATTCAGACTTTCGGCGGCCTTCTCATTGCCGACGTTATGATGAAGCCGGATGGTGTCATGCAGGAATACCGTGTCACGGGAGACGATGGTGTCATAAACCTTTTGTGTCTCAATCACGTAGACGGTGTCGCGCTGTTGCGCCGCAAGCTCGTCCATCCCCGCCAGCATCAGCACGACAACCAGCATCAGGCTATATTTCTTGAACACGAACAGATCTTTCATAATTCTCAATTTTCAATATAAACGGTATCTTTGACCACGACCGTTTCGTTGATTTGCACGGTGTCGCGCTGGATGACAGTCTTCTTGATAACCACAGGCTCAGATGTCGTGGATGTCGCTGCGGTTTTGGGAGTTGTCGTTTTGACGGTTTCCTCCTTTTGAGAAGAAACCTTGGAACTATTTGAAGCGGTTGATGTTTGATTCTTCGGCTCGACAACAATCTGTTCAGAGGACTCTGCTGCAAAAATGGCAGTGTCGGCTGAAAGAGTCTCTTCCGATAAGGAGTCAGTCGTCACCAAGGCGGTTTGTTCGGCGGGAAGCTTTGAGGGCGCCTCGTCTTGCAGTGCGTGCGTGACCAGCAGGGTGCCGCCCACGCCCACGGCGAAGGAAGCCACACCGATCAGGAGCTCCTTGGCGTGTGACAGCAGCCAGATGCCGGCACCGGACTTGGAGGCGGCTGCGGCAGATGCAATCTGGGCGTCTGTCATCGGGACCTGCGGCATGCGGGAGACCTCGGAGACGCCCCGCTCAAACAACCGGTCCAAATCTTTAGCACTGCTCATATGATTCTTATGTCGTGTCATGAATGGAAATGAGGGATGGTTGGGTTTTGTTGAATTGTCACTATATTACGATTTTTTTGGCTGTTGGCCGTTAGAATGTGAGGGTGTTCTGATACCAGAAGGTACCGTCAATGTTGATAGTGATCGTGTAGGTGCCACTGCGAATGTTGTGAAGTGTATATTCCAATGTCTTGGAACACAAACAGTCCGCAGAGATGTTGTCATCCACGCTATAGTTGATGACGATGTCGTTTCCTGCTATCTGTGCATTCACATCCACGTTGGAAGCTGCACAGTTGAGCAACATTTCGTGGGTGACGTGCAAGACGCCGTGAGAATAGGAGAAGACAGGATCGCTTTCGCCGTCCTTCTCACCAGCATGGCAGGATGAGAGTTCAGAATCCGATACCTGCACATCCGTGTGAATGACCGGTCTTTCACAGGCCAGCAGCAGCCATAGGCCAGCCAAGCCTATGACAGATATTAAACTAAGGGTGATACTGATCTTTTTCATCATCTTGATTGTCTCTTTAACTTTGAACTCTAAATTTCAAACTCCTAATTCTTAACTTCCAAGTAGTTACTTTCTTCCGTCGCTTGGTAATGCTCGTCCGTGATGGTAAAAGTGAGTTTCCCATAGGATGGATGACCGTTGAACCAGCGGCCGTAGTGGCGTGTCTCCTCATATTGATAGAGGGTGGAACTGAAATTATAGGGACTGATGCCTGTTGTGTCCCCAGCATAATACATTACTTGCGGCCCAAGTTCCCCATCGAAGCGAAAAGTCACGCTGTTACTGTAATATTGGAGAAATGCCTGTACCCCTTCTTCAAAACTGGCAGCACCGACACCGCCGGAGTGATGTATCATCACTTCCTGCCCCGGGACAAGCGTGTAACTTTCGTTTGTCCAGGTATGGGTGGAGTCCGTTCCACTATCGTACCAGCTGTATGGGGCGGGGATGACGGTCACGCTGTGCGAAGAGGCGTTACGGATGAGCATATCCTCGTTGTAGCCTGGATCGCAAGCGGTGGCCAGTACCGTTAGCAAGATAATTGCTGTGAATCGTATCGTCAATTTCATATCTGTATTATTTGGAATTTACCATCATTTTTTTCTTGTTACCCGCACACCTGCGGCGTGCGAATCTCTATCGACATCGTCCTTCCCTACCGAGTCTTGCAGACCTGGCGGCCTGCACCCGAGGTCTCCTATCCAACTTCTTAACTTCTCATTTCTTTACAAAAGTATAGCAGAAACCATCATACATTCCGTCTTCGCACATCGAAAACACCTGCCCCTCTGCCTCGCTGTAACCGAGGGTGGCGAGAAACTTGTGCGGCGTGGCCAACGAAATTTTCCCGTTGAAGGCATCTGCGATTTTTTTATGTTGCGATTCGGTGAGGCGGAAGCGTATGTTGAACCAGGAATAGAAAGGTTCGTCCTGGTCTCCCTTGTTGGTGTATAACGTTTCATCCACGTCATAATCAATGTGATAGGTCCCGGAGGTGATTTTCTCGCCATCTTTAAACAGGGTGAAACTGCTGCCGTTGAAGACGAGTTCGGCTTCGAAACCTTCGCTCTCGGGAGTGAACCACACGCCGGCGATGCCGCCCGTGGTGACGGTCCACCGCCAGGTACCGTCGAGCGCTTTCTTTTCGGGTTTCGTGCAGGCGGTCGTCAGAAAAGCGACGGCCATCAGGAGGACAGCTACGCTCCACACTGCGCTGCGCTTGGGTGTGGTTACTTGCTCTACCGAGCTCTTGCTTCTGTAACTACCCCGCCCTTCGGGCACCCCTTCTAAAAGATGGGGAATGGACTGCTTAAGGAATAATGTTGCCATAATATAAATTTCTTAGTTTCTTAATTTCTTGATTCTTATCGCCGCCAGCATCCCTTGTAATTCCGCCCTCGCGCGGGAGAGCAGCACCTTGGAGTTGGCGACGGAGATGTCTAGTTTCTTGGCAATCTGTTTGTGCGACCAGTGCTCCACGGCGTAGAGGTTGAAGACCGTGCGCTGTTTGACACCCAGTTTCTGAATCACCTCCTCGAAATCCTCCCGCGTGAACTCGAACCCATCCATCGTTTTTTCCTCTATCTCCTCCACAATTATGTCGGGAAGGTTGTCATCCGCCGCCACCATTTCGGGGCGGTTGCGCAGGTACATCAGCGCCTCGTTTACGGCTATCTTCGTCAGCCACCCCTCGAAACTGCCCCACGCGTGATACGAACTGCCCTTTTCCATCGCCTTCAAGAAAGCGTCCTGCGCCAAATCCTCCGCCACCTGCCAGTCCCCGACATAACGATAACACACGCCCACCAGCTTGCCGATGTTGCGTCGGTACTCCTTTGCCCAGAATTCAGCTTTCTTCATCTATTCTTGCCGTTCTAAAATGTAGATGCAAAAATACAAAATGGTTACAAAAAAAATGTATTTTCGCCGTCTATTTTGTTATGCATTGTGCATTGAGAATTGAAAATGGTACGAGCAAAAAAACGTTTAGGACAGCATTTTCTGAACAACCAAGCGATTGCGCAGGACATCGCCGACGCCATCCGCACGCCTGACGCGCATGTGCTGGAAATCGGTCCCGGCATGGGCGTGCTCACGCAATATCTTCTGCAGCGCGAGTTCCCGCAGTTCGCCGTCATCGAGCTGGACGAGGAATCCGTTGAGTATCTGCAGGTTCACTATCCGGAATTGGGTAACAATCTGATTCACGGCGACTTCCTGCAATATCCGCTGGCCTCGTTTTATGATGGTCCGAAGGTGATAGTTGGCAATTTCCCGTACAACATCTCCTCGCAGATTCTGTTCAAGGTGTTGGACGAGAAGGAGACCGTGGTGGAGGTTGTGGGCATGTTCCAGAAGGAGGTGGCCGAGCGGGTGTGCGCGCACGCGGGCAACAAGCAGTACGGCATCCTAAGCGTCTTGCTACAAGCATATTACGATGCTGAATACTTGTTTACAGTGCAAGAGCATGAGTTCACGCCGCCGCCGCAGGTGAAGTCGGCCGTCATCCGTCTCACCCGCAATTTCGACAAGAAGCTGAACTGCGACGAGAAGACCTTCCGCACGGTGGTGAAAACCGCCTTCAACTATCGCCGCAAGACCCTCCGCAACGCCCTGCAGTCGTTGCCCTTCGACAAGGCATTTGTGGAAACTGAGCCGCTGTTCACGAAACGCGCGGAGCAGCTGTCGTTGGGGGATTTCGAGTATTTGACGGGGAAATTGTTGTATTTTAATCTTTGATATTCCACGAAATACAGTTCAGCGCACCACCTCTTCTGACGGCTTCCAAAGATGGTATGCCGACCACTTTGCATCCAGGCAAGGTATTATTGATTTGTTCCAGTGCTTGTTCATCTTCCTCAGTTCCCAATTGTGGCACCAAAATCAAGTTGCCCACTTGCAGGAAATTGATGTAACACCAACTGTATTTATCATGCTTTTCAACATTGAATTTCAACGGAATGATTTCAAACCGTTTTTCCAAAATCTCATAGAAAAGGTTATAAAACTTTGTTGAGAAATCATCATAGTTGGTCAGAAGAATCTTTCCGTCACCAACGTAATGAACAATGCCGTCACTATGTCCATATTTGTCGCATTTTTCCCTCGGCAGAAAAAGAATGTCGCATTGGAAAGCGTCGCGCAGAATCTTTTCTACCTCATTGCGAGATTTCTCTTGGTTTTCCTCAAAGACCTTTTCCGTCATCACAACAGTATCGCCGCATTTCACTACGTTTCCTCCATCCAACACGAGATCAATCCTGATGCTTTTGGGTAGCAGCTGCTGCAAATGGTTCACTTCTGATTGGAACACATCATCGGGATTGGTTTGAACACTTTGGCCGTAAGTGTCTTTCAAATAATTGGGCGTATATTTGTAGAACACGAAACGCTCTTTTTCAATCTGGATGGGCATGAAATCGCGGCACCAGATGGCTTTGGTTTCTGATAAGTAGTCGAATGGAATCCCATACTTTGTCAATGCCTCCGTGATGTGTTCGTTCAGAATCGGGCACTGCTTGCGTAGGAGGCCTGAGAAATAAACGATGTTGGTTTGGTTGTCGGTAATCATGATTCAAATTATATTTCAGTTACCCTATAAAATTGCCATAATTTTGGATCTCGCAAACAAATTTCCTTGCCCGATGCAAAAAATTGCGGTTTGACTTTTTTTATTTCTGGATGCAACTTTTCCACATAATCCTTCTTGTTGATATAAAAATCTTTTGTGATTTTCACATAGTTATTATCTTCAATACGATACAATGGGACATTATTTCGAATATTTGCTTTTATATCTTTTTTTACTCGTTCATCTTGAGAAACATTTTCCCATACAACTTTATTGTTGTAGTCTTTACTAATATTAAAGCCATTCAACAAATCATAGAGATATGTAGATTGCTCGTTATATCCATATTTTAGAGATTTAACAAACATTTTCTTTTCCTTATTCCAAATAAGATAGACCTCTTTACCATCTTTACCTTTACTTTTCACCTCATAAGAACGAATTAGTGCAGATGCCCGATATTTTTCAGAATCATTTTCAAAGGTGATATCAAATCCAGACGAGTGAGCATTAATAGACATCAATGGCAAATACGGAATATCACCTTCAATATTCCTATTGTTTCTATGATACACAATGGGATCGTGTATTCCATTTCCTTTTTCACTATGGAAATAAAACTCTACAGTTCGTATGTACACTTTGTAATCTTCGCGCACTTTAATATAGCCGCCATATAAGAATGCTGGTGCAAGTTCCCTAAATAACTCCTGAAGTTTATCCTCATTTTGGGTTTCATTAATCTTGTTTTCAATGATTTGTTTTTCGAAATCTTCTAATTTTTCTTTTAATGTACTCATAATCATTGTCTTTTTTTGTTTATAAATAACTTTCAAAGTGCAAAAGTAAAGCGGAAAAATGAAACCGCCAAACTTTTTTTGTTAATTTTTGTCAAAATTTTCGAAAAGTTATTTATTATATCCCTAATGCCGCTTGTTTTCTGCAGATTACGATATTGCTTTTGTTTTATTCACCCCACACTGCGCTCCACTTCGTTACGCTTGTGTGGAGTTATTAAAATACAGTGTCTTCGACACTACTGGCACTACATCCTTCATTTCTTTCCAAAAACCCAATTCAAATTTTAACTATTCAAATCAAAATAGTTAATATTTAATCACAATTGATTGATTGTGAAGAATAAAAAAAATATCACAAAACCCTTGACAAACGGTCGGTTTTGTTGTATATTTGTCGGCGGAAATAATTATCAAAACAAAGTGTTATGACAAAAAAAAAGACCGACAAAAGAGAACCCCAAACAGCTGTGGGAACAAGCAATAATTCGTTAGCGTACAAGGGTGATTTTGAAACGATCTTCGGCATCATATCCTCCCATAAAAACCGGGCGATGAGAACCGTGCATAACGAATCGCTCCTCATGATTTGGGAAGTGGGCGCTTTCGTGTCAGACAGATTGAAAAAGGCCGTCTGGGGCGATGGGGTAGTCCGTATGCTGGCGGATTACATTCGCACTCGGAATCCCAAAGCCAAAGGTTGGAGCTATAGTACCATATACAGAATGGTAAGGTTCTACGAAATGTATTCGTCTGATGGTTTCACGCAAACTGTCAATCGTTACGGAATGCAAAACTATCTGTCTGAGACAGAGCAGAAAAAGCTGCCATCTAAGGATGGTGAAATTGTGCCAATCGAATTGACACAAAGAGGGAAAGATAAATTTGTGTCAATCGAATTGACACAATTTAATGACGGTGTAATTGAGCCATTCGAAATGGCACAAATTCCCGACATGGAGGTGGTACGCTATGCGCTAAATCGCAGTATGTCACCCACAATGGTGGCACTTTATAAAGAACAACTGCAAGTGGGCGGTGTTATCCAACGCAGTTTGGAGGAGTTCTGTAGATTTGTAAACGAGGGGAAACAATAGTCAACAGTCCATACCCCTATACAAAATTTTCCATCCTCCCCGCATATCCGTATTTTGTCTATCTTTGCGCGGTCAAATTCCGTGTCATGCAGAAACAGCCGTTGGCAGAGATCCTTCGCCCGCACACGCTTGAGGGCTACATCGGTCAGGAACACCTGATGGGTGAGGGGGCGGTGTTGCGCACGGCCATCGAGAGCGGCAACATCCAGTCGATGATCTTCTGGGGACCGCCGGGCGTGGGCAAAACGACTCTCGCACTGTTGATTGCGCAGTCCATCGATGCGGAGTTCTTCACCCTCAGCGCCATCAGCAGCGGCGTGAAGGACATCCGCGAGGTCATCGACAAGGCCAAGAAGTCCGAAAAACGCTGCATCCTCTTCATCGACGAAATCCACCGCTTCTCGAAGTCGCAGCAGGATTCGCTGCTCGGCGCGGTGGAGCAGGGCGTGGTCACGCTCATCGGCGCCACCACGGAGAACCCCTCCTTCGAGGTCATCTCCCCGTTGCTCTCCCGCTGCCAGGTCTATGTCCTGAAAGAACTTTCCAAAGATAATCTCGAAAAGTTGCTGCAGACGGCCGTCGCCTATCTCGAAGGCCAGATGAATTGCAAAATCAAGTTGGAGAACACGGAAGCCTTGATGCGGATTTCGGGTGGTGATGCGCGTAAACTGCTGAATGCCATCGAGTTGGTTACTTGGATGACTCCGCCTGTCGATGGCGTGATCACCCTCACCCGCGAGCAGATCATTCACGTCATCCAACAGAATCTGGCGCTTTACGACAAGAAGGGCGAGCAACATTACGACATCATCTCCGCGTTTATCAAGTCGTTGCGCGGCAGCGATCCCAACGCGGCGGTCTATTGGCTGGCCCGTATGCTCGTGGCCGGTGAGGACCCGCTTTTCATCGCCCGACGCATGGTGATTCTCGCTTCCGAGGACATTGGCAACGCCAACCCCAACGCGCTGCTGTTGGCCAACAACTGCTTCCAGGCGGTGAACGTCATCGGGATGCCGGAAGCGCGCATCGTGCTGTCGCAAACCGCTGTGTATCTGGCTTCTTCGCCCAAGAGCAATGCCTCCTACATGGCCATCGACAACGCTATCGCGCTCGTCAAGCAGACCGGCGACCTGCCCGTGCCGATGCACATCCGCAACGCCCCGACCAAGCTGATGAAGGAACTCGGTTACCACAAGGGTTACCAGTATGCCCACGATTTCGAACATAATTTCGTGAATCAGGAGTTCATGCCTGAGCAGATTGCCGGCACGAAACTCTATGAACCGCAGAACAATCCACGCGAGAACGAGCTGCGCAGGTATCTGAGAAGTTGCTGGAACGAGAAATACCGCTATGTGATGCTGTTGCTGACAGCACTGACTTTTTTTTTTAAGATAGCTTTCGCCCAGGATTACCACTTCTCCCAGTTTTACGCCAACCCGACAGGTGTGAATCCCGCGTTGACAGCGGCTTTCGACGGGGTGGTGCGCGGTGGAATCATCATGCGCTCGCAGTGGCTGGCGGTTTCCAAGCCGTTCATGACGATGGGCGCGGAGGTCGATGGTGCGGTCTATAAGAACCATCGACGGCAGGAGTTGCTGGGACTCGGGCTCACGTTCAACGGCGACAAGGCCGGCGATGTGAACTACCGTTCCGTGCAGGCGGTGTTGTCGCTGTCGTACATCAAAAACATCGGTCGCCACAGCCGTCACAAACTCGGGCTGGGGTTGTATGGCGGCATCATCAACAACCATTTCGATTTGGATCTCAGCACGTGGGATAACCAGTTCGTGGATGGGATTTTTTACCCGTATCTTCCTGCAGGTGAGGATTTTGAAACAATCCAACGATTGTATGCGGATGTCGGGGCGGGTGTGTTCTGGAGTTTTCTGCCCACCAAGTCGGTTCTCCTGCGGGCGGCGGTCAGCGCGTCGCACGTCAACCGGCCGTTCTACGGTTTCGGGGAGACCAATGCACGGCTGCCCGTGAAATACACCGCCCATTTCTACTCGCAAATTGCTCTCAGTCGCGAAATCTCCTTGTCTCCAATGTTTTACGCTTCCTGGCAACGTTCGCTCAGCGAGTATTTGGTCGGCTGTAACGTGGAGTATTTCAACAAGAAAAACAGTTACACCACGCTCTATACGTTGGGCGGCGGCATCCTTTACCGTTGGAATGACGCGCTGGTTTTCAACGGGTTTGTGAGTTGGCAGAATCTCCGGTTCTCCATCGCCTACGATGTGAACGTGTCGCCCTTCGTGGTGGCCACGCACGGGCGCGGCGGTCTGGAAATCGCCGTGTCGTATATTTTCAAGAGGAGAACTATTACGAGGATTGGGAAGGAGCCGTGTCCGTATGACATTATGTGAAGGTTAATGGGTTAGATGGTTAGATGGTTAGAAGGTTAGAAGGTTAGAAGAATAGGTTGAATGCAAGGTAAGTCGGTTATAATAAGGGTTTTGAACGTTGCAGTTATGGTGTTGTCCTTGTGGGTTTCTGCGGGGGCGCAGGATGGCGATGCATTTGTTCTGCCTACAACGGATTCCATTCTCGTGACGATTAAGCCTTTGCCGTCAGCTGTAAATTCTCACTTTTCGGAGTATGCGTGCCGGTTGTTGCCGGATTCCACGTTTTTGTTCACATCCTTGCGCAACGATGCGGCCGAGGATCTTGAACATTTTTTTGAAACTAACTGGTACTGTTATATTTACGAATCCAAAGCGTTGCCGGAAGGGAGATTCACGCTCGCCAAACCGCTGCCGACAGTCGTCAATAATCCCAAGAGTTTCAACAGCAACTTCTGTCTGAGCGAGGACGGGCGCCGGATGATTTTGACGCGGTGTGTGCGGGTAGGGGAGGGAGACCTGCGCTGCGACTTGTGGCAGTCGGAAAATAATGGGAAGGCCTGGCAGAAGCCCAAACGGTTGTCCTCGACAGTGAATGGAAACGGCTGTTCCGCCATGCAGCCGTGTTTGGTGCAAATGACTGATTACGAAGTTCTTTACTTTGTCTCTGACCGTCCTGGCGGATATGGGAAAAGCGACATTTGGTACTCCATTTCCAAAAACGGGCATTTTCAGGAACCGGTCAACCTCGGTCCGGTCATCAACACGGAGGGTGACGAGGTTACGCCGTTTTACGATAAAACCCGTAATATGCTCTATTTCAGTTCCGAAGAGCATCATAGCATGGGCGACTTCGATATCTTCTGCAGTGAAGGTGCTTTGGGAGGCTGGCAGTCGGTGCAACACCTCGACAAGCCGTTCAATTCGGTTTATAATGATTTCTATTTCGTTGTGAATCAAGATGGTATCAGTGGTTTTCTGTCCTCCAACCGTCCCTACCGCGATGTGGTGAACGATGACACCTGCTGTAACGATATTTTCTATGTGGACTGGAAACTTCCTGAGAAAGAAGTAGTTGCTGAAGAGCCTGTCCCAAATGTTCACGAGAAAATCGCCTCTGTGCTGCCGATCACGCTCTATTTCCAAAACGACTGTCCCGATCCGAAGTCTCTTTCTGACACCACAGCCAAAGACTATTTGGAGCTTTACAATACGTATATCGGTGATATTCAGGAATATATCCACAAGTCTGGCGAAGGATTGTCGGGCGAGGAGCAACGTGCGGCCATGTACGCCGTGGCAGGCTTCATGCGCGACTCCGTGCAAACGGGCTACGCACGCTTACAGCTTCTGCAACAGTATCTTGTCGAAGCGATGGAAAACGGCGACACCGTGGATTTAGCCATCAGCGGATTTGCCAGCCCGTTGCATAACAGCGAGTATAACAAGCATTTGTCGTCCCGAAGAATTGTCAGTCTGCTGAATTATTTGAGAAAGACCGACGGTGGCTTCCTGGCCCCGTATCTCCAGGGGAAGAAACCGGGATTGAAGTTGTATGTCTATCCAGAAGGTGCTGTCAATCACGCATTTGAAACCGATGAGGTCCGCGAGACCGTGTTCGGCTTGAAGGCGGCGAAGGATCGTAAAATTGTAATCACGGGTCGTTGATACGGCCTTCCCCATGTCCGTAATTTGTTTATTTTTGCGAAATTTTTCGCGAATGGTTTTCAGTAGCATTGTATTCATATTCTACTTCCTTCCTGTGGTCTTGCTTGTGTACTATCTTGCACCGGATAAGGCCAAGAATGTGGTGCTGCTGATCGCCTCTCTCGTGTTTTATGCTTGGGGCGCACCCGACTTTTTTCCGATTTTTATCGCTTCTATGATATGCAATTTCTTGATTACAAATAAGATGCATAACACAGAAGCGCCTAAGGGCAGAAAGGGTTGGTTGGCAGTGTCGATGGTCTTGAATATCGGCTTGTTGGCCTATTTCAAGTATATGAACTTTTTTGTGGACAACGTGAATGCGCTGTTGCAGTTGACCAACCACGCCGCGATTCAGTTCACTCGTGTGGCCTTGCCGGTCGGAATCTCCTTTTTTACCTTCCAATCAATAAGTTACACTATCGATGTCTATCGAAAGGTTTCCGAACCGTTGCGCCGCTGGTACGACTATATGCTGTATATTTCCCTGTTCCCGCAGTTGATTGCCGGCCCGATTATCCGCTACAACACGATTGCGGACCAGCTGGTTTCGAGGTCGATTCCGATGGAGGACCGGGTGGGCGGATTTATGCGATTCACGGTTGGATTGGGAAAGAAAGTGTTGATTGCCAATACATTAGCTGTATTCGCGGATGAGGTTTTCGCGATGGATTTCGGTTCGATGTCTTCGGGTACTGCGTGGTTGGGCATCCTCGCCTACACGTTCCAGATCTACTTCGATTTCTCCGGTTATTCCGACATGGCTATCGGCATTGGACGAATGTTGGGGTTTCGGTTCGGAGAGAACTTTAATGTACCCTATATTAGTCAGAGTATCAGTGAGTTCTGGAGGCGTTGGCATATTACACTGGGCGGATTCATGAAGGAATACCTTTACATTCCGCTGGGTGGGAACAGAGTGTCGCGTGGCCGCACCTACTTCAACCTTTGGGTGGTCTTCCTGATTTCTGGACTTTGGCACGGTGCTTCTTGGAACTTTGTCCTGTGGGGCGTTTTCCACGGCACGTTCCTGATTCTCGACCGGTTGTTTATGCTCGATATTTTGAAAAAGATGGGAAGAATCCCGTCAATTTTGCTCACGTTCCTGGTGGTGGTGCTCGGCTGGGTCGTCTTCCGCGCGGAAACGGTGGGCGACGCGTGGCATTTTTACCAGGCGTTGTTCGCGTTCCGTCAAGGGACGACGGCCGTGGTTGCCCCGCAGTTCCTCCTTTTCTTGCTGCTGGCCGTGTTCTTCTCCTTTTCGCCCGTTTCCCGTCTCGGCGACAAATGTATGGGTGCACTCTATTCCGAAACGCATTCGAAAGGTGTCACTATTGCCCTTTTCACAGTGTCGATGCTGCTGTTTTTCCTCTCGGTCGGCAATCTCGCCGTCACGGATTTCAACCCGTTTATATATTTCCGATTCTGATGAAAAAGTTGTCGTACCATACTGTCCTGTTTGCCATTTTAATGGTTGCGCTCTGCCTCCCCTTGGTTCAGCACTTCGGCCATGTGTTCAAGTTCAAGGAGTTGGGCGGATACACAGCCCCTTTGGAACCGGTCAAATGGAGTTGGCAGACGTGCCGGGACCAAAGTTGGCAGAATTACGAGCAAAAATTCCTCCAACAGAATTTCGGTTTCCGGAATTTGTATATCCGGGCATATAACCAGTTCTATTACAGTCTCTTCCATCAAACGACGAATCAAAATATGGTGATAGGGAAGCATGGCGAGCTTTTCTTGAGACAATACACGGACGTGTTTACGGGAAAGACGTTGCGCGACCGCTACGGCACGGTAGACAGCGCGCGGGCGGCCATGCAAACGAACGTGTTGGAGACCCGTCGTATCGCGGACAGCCTTAAGAAGTATGGGACGGAACTTATCGTGGTGCTTGCCCCGTCGAAGCCGTTGATTTATCCGGAATATCTGTCGGAGGACATGCAACGGGAGCATGACCCTTTCTCCATACAGGAGGAATATGCGAAATTGTATGCGCAAGCCGGCATCGAACACATCAACTTTGTCCCTGTTTTTCGTCAGATGAAAGCGACGGAACCGTATCCTCTCTACACGAAATACGGCACACATTGGGCTTATTCCACCATCCCGTTCGTGGCGGACACGATTTTGCAGAAAATCGCGTCGGTCAAAGGTTATGCCATGCCGCATGCCGTTTGCATGGACAGCAATGTCTCCGTCCGTTATTTTGGCAGCGACAAAGAGTTGGAAGAACAATTGAATTTGCTGTTTCCGTTGCGGCATGAACGGATTCCGACTCCGAAGTTCACGTTGCAAGGCGAATCTAAATCCCAGAAACCCAATTTGTTAGTGATCGGCGACAGTTATTTCACCCAGCTCGAAAAGACGGATTTTGTGAAGGCTTTCCGTCATGTTGATTATTGGAAGTACAACGAAACGGCTTATTCTACACGTCCGAATTGTAGTGGAAATATCTCATACTTAAATCGTTATGAAATTTTGACGGAAGCGGATGTGGTTTTGGTGGTTTTCACGGATATGCACGCGTTCGACTACTTTTTCGGGTTTATCAAAACCGTTGACAGGACGTTGGAAGACGGTCCCGATTATGATCCTGAGAAGGCCGTACTGGCTATCATAGAACGGATCAAGGCAACGCCGGAGTGGTATGAAAAAGTGAAAGAGCAGGCGAAGGAGAAGGGAATAAGCCTTGAGCAGTGCCTGCGGGAAAATGCGCAGTGGGTCTTTGAACAGGACCACAAGTAGCGAGTTTGCCCTCATTCGCTGGACTGTGGTCCCCATTTCTTTATTCCCCAAATGGCCAGGCCTGTCCAAAGGACGGCGAAAGTCCAACCGCACAGGATGTCAAATGGGTAGTGCACGCCTACATAAATGCGACTGTAGCAGGTCAGCAGGGTGACTCCGAAGACGAAAAGCGCTAACAGCCAGCGCCTTCTGACTTTTGTTCGCAAGAAGTAGAAAAAGAGCAACGAGGAGGTCAGATAGTTGATGGCGTGGTTCGACGGGCAGCTGTAACGGCCTCCGTAATAGTAAGTTCCGTCTTTTTTCTGAAGCAAATGCACCTGATGATCGCCATGATATTCAAAGTCGTGCGAAGGACGCAGCCGCTGGATGTTGGGTTTCAGCACCCGGGCGCCGATGGTATCCGCAAGCAACGCGACAACAGCGATAACAAGCAGAATCTTCCACGATTGTTTCCGGTAAAACCAGACGACCAGTGCGGACAGAATCAAAAAGAATACAATACCGAACTGGGCACTGGTGATCACCCACATCACTTTGTCCCAAAAAGGCGAGTTATGGCTGTTGATGAATTGGAACAGGCTTTTGTCCCAGTCGAATGCGGAAGAGTGGAAAAGTTCGGTCATTTATGAATGGTTGTTGGTTGTTGAGGGTTAGTAGGTTAGAAGGTTAGAGGGTTAGAAGGTTAGTAGGTTAGAAGGTGAAGAAGTAGTTCATCGTGAAATTCCAAATGGTGACGACGCCGATGGCGAATATTTTGGCGAGGTAGAAGTTGAGTTTCATTTTTCCATGGAGAAGATAGACTACCAAGTTGTTGATTCCCAAACCGATAATGGAAATCAAAAAGAATTTTCCGTATTCGACGGGAATGTTCGTATTGGTGCTTTGGAAGGTCCAAAGTCGGTTCCAGAGGTAGTTGTTGGTGGCAGCGAGGATGAACCCGAGGGAGTTGGAGACGTACTTGTTCCAGCCGAATTTCTCCTTGCAGAGCCATGTGACGCCGAAATCGACCACCATGCCCGAAAAACCGACCACGCAGAACTTCAAAAACTTGAGTATCAGTGTTTTGTCTAACATCTATTTGGGCGCTTTGATTTTTAAGGGCTTGCTGTTCGCTGAGCGGCACACAAGGTTGTCGAGGCAAACGATAAGGGGAGCGTTGGGAATGTACTGCACTTTGGTTGTCAGTTTTACACTCTCGCCGGCTGGAATCACGATGCTGTCGGGGATAGGACAGGTTATGGCATGAGATCCGTTTTCAAGCGCATAAACAACATGCAGTGTGACAGGCAGTTCGGGATGCGCGAAAACGAACGGTTGATCGTAGGTGTTGTGCAAAGTCAGTTTCAGATTCAGGGAATCGTTGTGCAAAGCGTATTCGTCAATGTCTATTGTGATTCTGTTTGCTCCTTGGAAATTATTGATTTTCAGTAAATTAAACTCTGTGCTGCTGCAGTTGTAAATGTTTTCGGTTTTTTCTTCGGGGTAGGGGACTTTGTAATTTGCGGGTTCGAGCACGTACACGGGTTTGCCTTGGTATTTTCTGTCGAACTGCCAGATGTCGAACTGTGTGCGGCGATTGTAAACCGAGCTCAGCGCGGTTGTCTCGTGGCCGGTGTGGAACCAATACACAGAGGGGATCTGGAACGAACTTGCGAACAGCACCGGCGTGTTGTCATCGCGGCTAATTTGGTCATAGAAAAACGGACAGCCCTCCAAAATCTCATATTCCTCATCCCCGAGAATCGGGATGAATGGACGTGAAAAGAGCAAGATAGCCGAGATGGGGATCAGGGCGAAATTCACCCATTTGACCCATCGCTCGTTGCAAAGCTCGTCGAAAAGAAGGAGGATCATGGGCACCGTCGCGGCCATGGTCCAATGCGGTTCGGCGTGTCCTTTGCCGGTCATCGCCCAGAAGAACACGAGGAATCCGACAACCGTGAAACCGCATGCGCGCAGGAACGTGTCGCGCGTGTGGCGGTTTTTCCAGCAAAACCAAATCGCAAGGATCAGGCATACCGGGTTGCAGACTACCAGCTGGAGCGGGAGATATTCCAGCATGTATTGGATTTTGAAGGCCGTGTTCCGTTCCAGCAGATGGTACTGGAAACTCGGGAAATCGTGGTGGATTTGCCACAAAATATGGGGTAAGAACAGGACGAGCGCCAGGACGCCTGCAACGAGAATCTTCGGGTCTTTCAGGAGTCGCAGGTTGGAAAGGAGCACGAAGGCCACCACCAGAACCGCCATGTATTTGCTGTAAAGCATTGCGGCTATGGCGATTGCGAGAAAGATGGCGAGCTTCCAACTCGGTTTTTTGACATACTTCTTGTATAGCAGGAAGAAGAGCGCGGTGAAGAAGAGCATCGGGGCGTCCGGGGTGGTGATGAAGCCATAGAGGATGAATATCGGGATGGAAGACGCGATCGCGAAAAAGGTGATGACGGCGCGGTTGGTGGTGAGTTTCTCTTCAACGGTAATGCCTAATAGCAAGACTGTTGCGCCGTGCAAAAGGACTGTCAGAAGCCGGATGGAGAGGTAGCCTTTGAAGAGGTGACTGCTTAAAAAGGTCATCAGGGCCACCATGGGCGGGTGGTCGTAGTAGCCCCAGTCGAGAAACTTGCCGTAAAGGGCGTAGTATGCCTCGTCGGCGTGCAGGGGTGTGACAATGGCCTGCAGCAGGTCCACTAACACCCAGATTGCCAATAAGATATAAAACAGTTTCTGCGGTTTCATAATGGTGGCAAAAATACATAAAAAAATGTAGAGACGATGTGCGTGTCGTCTCCACATTTTTGAGGTCTCGTCCAGATTCGAACTGGAGTCAACGGTTTTGCAGACCGGTACCTAACCACTCGGCCACGAGACCTTGATTTTGACGCGGCAAAAATACACTTTTTTTTGATATGACCGACAGTGGCAGAAAAAAATTGTAGAGACGATGGCACATCGTCTCTACAAGGTAATCTGCGGGGAAACAAATGCTATTTCACCGGGTACGGCACCACGATGTCGTCGCAGTACTCGCAGCGGTAGGAGCGTTTCTCCTTGTCGACGAGGTGGAAGACGTGCGGGAAGTAGTGTTCCACGGAGGTGACGCAGCGCGGGTTCTTGCAGCGGATGATGTTCTCCACGCGGTCGGGCACTTCCAACTTCACCTTTTTGATGGTCTTCCCGTCCTCGATGATGTTCACCGTGGCGTTCGGGTCGATCAGCCCGAGGAAGTCGTAGTTGATGTCGATGACATTGTTGATTTTGATGATGTCTTTCTTTCCCATCTTCTCGCTGTAGGCGTTGCAGATGAGCGCGACATTATAATCGGCCTTGTCAAGGTTCAGGTAATTGAACACTTGGATTCCGTAGCCGGCGGTAATGTGGTCGATGACAATACCTTTTTCTATACTGGTGATTTCTAACATGGCGTTTCTTATTAAGGATGTTGTTTCTAATTTTTTTTTTGACTTGAGACTTAGGACTTGAGACTTAGGACTTGAGACTCAGGACTTGAACGTCTTACGTCTAATAAATGCCTAAAAGTTTCAGAATCAACGCCATACGGACATACATGCCGTTTTTGGCTTGCTGGAAATACTGGGCGCGAGGATCGTCGTCGACTTCGGTGCTGATTTCGTTGACGCGGGGCAGCGGGTGCAGGATGTAGGTGTCGGGGCGGGCGTAGGACATCTTCTCCTTGTCGAGGATGAAGCGGTCTTTCAGGCGGATATAGTCTTCCTCGTTGAAGAAGCGTTCACGTTGGACGCGGGTCATGTAGAGGAAGTCGAGTTGGTTCATGTAGGGTTCCATTTGGTCGACCTCTTGGAAGGGGATGCCTTTCTTGCGGACCACCTCTTCGCGGATGTACTCGGGGACACGCAGTTCTTCGGGGGAGATGAAGATGAAGCGGACTCCCTCGTAGTTGCTGAGGAATTTGACGAGGGAGTGCACGGTGCGGCCGAACTTGAGGTCACCGCAGAAACCGTAGGTTTTGTTCTCCACGTTGCCGCGCAACCGCTCGATGGTGAGAATGTCGGTGAGGGTTTGCGTGGGGTGCTGGTGGCCGCCGTCGCCGGCGTTGATCAGCGGCATGTGGATGTAGTGGCTGGCCAGACGCGGGGCGCCCTCTTTGGGATGGCGCATGGCCGCGATGTCGGCGTAGCATTCCACGGTGCGCAGCGTGTCGGCGATGCTCTCGCCCTTCGCGGTGGAAGAGGACGCAGCCTCGGAGAAACCGATGACCTGTCCGCCCAAGCGCAGCATGGCCGTCTCGAAGCTCAGGCGCGTGCGTGTGCTCGGCTCATAAAAAAGAGTTGCCAGGATCTTGCCTTCGCAACTCTTACTGTACTTCGCCGGATCGGCGATGATCTGGTGTCCCAAATCGAAAATTTCGCGGAATTCCTCGCGCGTGAAATCGTTCGGGTCGATCAAACTTCTGTTTTTTAACATAATAAACCTCCTATATTTTTAATTATTAACAACTTCCACACTTCGCGACGGTTTTTTCCTCCCCTTAAGTTACCAAATAAAAAACCAATGCAAAAATAGTATTTTTTTTATGATTGTACGTGCCGACATGAAAAAAAATGTGGGAGAAAGGTCGGATGACCGGAAAACAGGCAACGGGAAAAATCGTATCTTTGCCGTTCACTAATAGAATTTCGAGATATGGATTGTTTTTTGGGCATTGATTTAGGCAGTTCTTCCGTAAAAGTCTCTATTTTGGACGGCGATACCGGGAATGTCATCGCGAAAGGGATGGCACCCGAAACGGAAGCCCCCATCCTCTCAGTTCGGAACGGTTGGGCGGAGCAGAATCCTGAAGATTGGTGGGCGTATCTGAAAACGGCGCTTCGGCAGGCGATGGCCTCCAGCAACGTCAAGGCGGAGGATGTCAAAGCCGTCGGCATCACCTATCAGATGCATGGGTTAGTGCTGGTTGACAAGGACTTGCGTGTACTTCGTCCCAGTATCATTTGGTGCGACAGTCGTGCCGTACCGTACGGGGAAAAGGCATTCGAGGATCTTGGTCGCGATTATTGCCTGACGCACTTGCTTAATTCGCCCGGCAACTTCACGGTCGCGAAGTTGGCGTGGGTGCGCGAGAACGAGCCCGTGGTTTTCGATACTATATATAAATATATGTTACCCGGCGATTATCTTGCCATGCGCATGACGGGCGAGGTGAGGACCACGGTGCCCGGACTTTCGGAGGGCATGTGCTGGGATTTTGTTGACAACAAATTGTCAGACAGGTTGTTATCGTATTTCGGCATTCCCAAGGAGATGGTTGCCGAAACGGTTTCCACGTTCGGCGAACAAGGTCGTGTTTCTCGCTCTGCCGCTGAGGAATTGGGACTTTGCGCGGGTATCCCGATCAGTTATCGAGCCGGCGACCAACCAAATAACGCCTTTTCCCTCAACGTGTTGAATCCCGGAGAGGTGGCGGCCACGGCGGGTACTTCGGGAGTCGTCTATGGCATCAGCGACAAGGTGAACACCGATCCGCACTCGCGCATCAACATGTTCGCGCATGTGAACCATTCTGCTGACAATCCACGGCTTGGCGTGATGCATTGCACCAACGGGGTGGGAATTATGAACGCTTGGATGAAGAGAACTGTCGCGTCGCATGTGTCGTATGAGCAGTTCAACGATATGGCGGCACAGGTCCCGATCGGTTCCGACGGGGTGACGATTTTGCCGTTCGGCAACGGGGCGGAGCGCATTTTAGAGAACCGTCAGCTGGACGCCTCCATTCACGGGGTCAACTTCAACAATCACAATGCCAGTACTTTGGCTCGTGCCGCCCAGGAAGGGGTGGCTTTCTCGTTCAAGTACGGGATGGACATCATGCAGGCCACGGGCATGGGCACGAAGGTGATTCGCGCCGGCCATGCCAATATGTTCCTCAGCCCTGTTTTCCGCACCACCTTATCCACGGTCGCCGATGCTGTCATCGAACTGTATGAGACGGATGGTTCCGTCGGGGCCGCCACGGGGGCTGCACTGGGTTGCGGCTATTATAGCACGCCCGGGGAGGCTTTCCTTTCGTTGCGTAAAATAAAAGTGGTGACCCCGGACAGGGATCACCACGATCAATATTTGGAAGCGTATTCCCGCTGGGAGCGTGTGCTGCGGCGGGAAGTCGGCGTTTAGTCAGCAAATCCGCGAAAAACGTCATCCACATCGTCTGTCATTTCGTAATAGGCTGTGGAGACAGTTTCTTCTACCATCACTTGGGTTTTGTTTTGGATTGCACTTTGTCTTTGTTCGCGTATGAAGGCCGGTTTTTCTACCAAATTGATGAAAACATCGTCATCGTCATAGCCTTTGGGTTGGGTTTCCATCGGTTGCGGTTCGCTTTTCCCCCAAATATCAGTTCCGATCTTAGGTGTTTCGAATGTGATTGGAGCTTGTTCGGGTTCGGGTTCGGGTTGGGGAGTGGTGTTTTCAAAGGGGAAACCATCCGTTTTTCCGGTTTCTATTTCATTGATTTTTTCCTCCGGAACATTGGGTTGCATGATTTCGGTTTCTGAGGTGACGATTGTTTCACCGGCGGCATTGATGATGATTTCTTTTTCCTTTTCTTGGTTGGAGTTGAAGTTGGTGACCACGAGGGAGAGTTTGATGCTCTCGCCGAGGCTCTCGTCGAGTCCGTGACCCCAGATGAGGTTCACGTTGTCGGCCTGGAGATCGTCGAAGCGGTCTTGGAGGATTTCCAGTTCGCCCATGGTGATTTTCTTGTTGGGACCGTAGGTGACGAAGAAGAGGAGGTTCTTGGCGTCACTGATGTCGGCATTGTCGAGCAGCGGACAGTTGAGCACGTCGTCCAGCACTTTCTGCACACGGTCTTCACCTTCGGCGGTGGCGATGCCGAGCATGGCCTTGCCGCTGTTCTGCATGATGGTTTTCACATCGTTGAAATCGACGTTTTGGACGTTGGTGACGGTGATGATTTCGGCGATGCATTTCACGGCGTTTTTGAGGACGTCGTCGACTTGGGCGTACGCCTCGTCGATTTCCATCGTGCTATAGTGTTTCATCAGGTTCTGGTTGTTGACCACGATGAGGGTGTCAACGTGTTTGCTCATTTCCTCGATGCCTTGTTCGGCGGCGATTTTTCTGCGTTTGCCTTCGATGCGGAAGGGTTCGGTGACGACGCCGACGGTGAGGATGCCCATTTCTTTGGCGACTTTGGCCACCACGGGGGAGGCGCCGGTGCCGGTGCCTTTGCCCATGCCGGCGGCGATGAAGAGCATTTTAGTGTTTTCGCCGATGAATTCTTTGATCTTGTCTTCGCTTTTGGCGGCTAATTCGCGGGCCACTTCGGGTACGGAACCTGCGCCGAGACCGTTTCCTAAGAGCAGCTTCTCTTGTATTTTGCAGGCGTTCAGGTGGCATTTGTCCGTGTTGCAGACCAGGTAGTCCACGCCTTGGATGCCTTCGGCGTACATGTGTTGGACGGCGTTGCTGCCGGCTCCGCCCACTCCAATTACCTTAATTTCAGAGGAGTTCTCTTTGGCTCCAAAATCGGGTGTAAAATTAATGGTTTCTGTCATATTTTTGGTTGTTACTTTCGGTTAATGGTCTTGGTTTTTTATGAAATCTGGTCGAAGAGTTGACCCATGGTTTTTTGCAGTTTTTCCCAGAGTTCTCTGGGTCCTTTTTTGGTTCCGGTCGTCCGGGTTCCGGGTTCCTTTGCTTGGTTGTCGGCTGGTTCCTCGTCGGAAATGTTCTCTTCGGGGTATTGGATTCCGCTGGTTTGTTTCTCGATTCCGTATTTAAGCAGTCCGAGGGCGGTGGAGTACATGGGTTGTTTGAGTTCGTTGGAGAGGGAGTCTGCGAAGCCGATGCCGGGGATGCCGATCCGGGTGGAGAGGCCGAGGTCGTACTGGCACAGTTCCACGAGGTGTCGCAGTCTGGAGCCGCCGCCTGTGAGTACGAGGCCGGCGCCTCTTTGGAGCATGTCCATGCAGCCGGAGTTCTCCAGTTCTTGTTTCACGAACCCCAGGATGTCGTTATGGACGCGGCTGTAGATGATTCTGGCGAGTTGTTCGTCGTTGATTTTCAGCGGGGTTTGGCCGTGGGGGCGGAGGATGGTGCTCACGCGGTTGGGGTTGCTTTTGTTCGGGATGCAGCTGCCGTGGTTGATCTTGAGTTCCTCGGCGGTGTCTTCCGGGATGTTGCAGACGCTGGCGATGTCTTTGGTGATGACGGAGCCGGCGAAGGGGATGACCTTGCTGAATTTCGGGCGGCCGTTTTGGAAGATGACCATGTCGGTGGTGCCGCCGCCGATGTCGATGAGGGCGACGCCGCGGTTCTTCTCGTCTTCGGTGAGGCAGGAGAGCCCTGACGCTATGGGTTCGAGGATCAGTTCTTCGGCGCGGATGCCCACATTGGTGATGCAGGTGTGTATTTTCTGGATTTCAGAGAGGTTGCCTGTGATGATCTGGTAGTAGCCTGTGATTTTGCTGCCCCATTCCCCGACGGGGTCGAGGGATTCGTGGCTGGCGCCGTCGGCGGAGTCCTCGATGACGTATTTCTGCGGGATGATGGTGATGATCCGCTGGTCGGGCGGGAGGGCGATTTTCTCGACATCGCGTTTCATCATGTCCAGTTCTTCCTGGGTGATCAGGGCCATGTGGTTGGAGCGGAAGATGTAGTGCTTGCAGTTGGCGGTACGGATGTGGCGGGCGGCGATGCCGGCGTAAACGCTGCGGATCTCGTCCATGTGGGCATGGCTGCAGGCGAGTTGGGTGGAGGTGCGGATGTTCTCCTGGGCCTTGAGAAGGTTCAGGATGACACCGAATTCCACACCTTTGGACGCCGATTTCCCGTGACCGAGAATCTCGATCTTGCCCTTGTTGTTCATGTAACCGATGACGGTGGCCATCTTGGTGGTGCCGATGTCGAGACCGACCACGATGTCGCTCGCCATGTTGTTTGCAAAGTTGTTTGTGGAGTAATTCTTATCCATACGCGCGGGGTTATTTTCTTGTTGCTATAATTCTGTTCCTGTAGCGGGCGTCCAGTTGGGCGTACGTGTTGTATCCCTTGTGCGAGAGCCCGTTCTCGTAAACTGTCTTCAGGTTCTTGAGTTTCTCGTCGGCGTTCTCGGTCGTGCCGAAGACGATGGTCTGGCCGCCGATGGCGCTGGTGAGCTCGATGCCGTTGCCGCCGAGGTAAATCTGACGGAACATGGCTTCGTAAAAGTCGTTCTGGTTGATTTTTTTCGTGAGGACGAGCGCGTCTTGCACTTTTTTCGGCGCTTTTTTCCCGGCGGTGAAACTGTCGGGGACGTTCCCGTTGACAATCATCAGGTAGTCTTTCATCTTGGCGGTGAAGGGCACCACCTCCCCTTCGCTGTCCACGAAATAATGCCCGCCGTTCGGTGTGAACACGTGCATCACGATCTCTCTCAGCGTATAGTCAATCACCAGCTTCCTGCCTGCGAAATGGATGAAGTTCACCTCGGCGATGTAAGGGTTCGCCTTGAGCTTGTCGGTGATTTCACCCAGATCGATTTCCTTCAGCGCTTTGCCGATCACGTCAATCTTGGCGTCGGCGATGATCCGCTCCACGTCCGCAGGACTCACGGTGACGCTCTCGTTTTGCGTATGAACTTCCGCGGAAATACGTTCACAGCGCTGCTTCGGCATGTAGATACATGCCAAAATAAATACCACCAATAAAGTGATACTCAACAATATACGCACTATGGGCTTGACGTATTTCATACAAGTTTGCACAATTACTTTCAATCTGACAAAATTAAAATTAATAATCTTTTATTAAGATTACATTCAGATAAAAAAATAAACATGAAATTGTTGAAATATCGGCAATCCTTCCGGGCGGCTTTTGACGGGTGCCATCCATTCCCTTTCGCTGAATTTCTACTTGACCAACAGCCAACAGCTAACAGCCAACAGCCAACAGCTAATCGTTCCTTTTATCCAACCCCCACAGCAATTTTTCGCGGATGGTGGCGTAGAAGTTGGCGTTGTCGAACAGAACGGTTTGGATGGTGAACTGCTCTTTGGTGATGTGCAGTGTGACGCTGTCGTTGAGGATAACACGTTGAGTGTCAACGCACAACGAATATTTTCCGCCGCGCCCTTGCACGGTGATGTCAAGCGCTTGCGATGCCGGTATGACTAACGGGCGGACGCTGAGCGAATGGGACGCGATGGGGGTGAGCACTACCACGTCGGTCTGCGGGTGTAGGATGGGGCCGCCGCAGCTCATCGAGTAGGCTGTCGAGCCCGTCGGGGTGGCCACAATCAGCCCGTCGGCCCAGTAAGTGTTGATGTGCTGTCCGCCGGTGGCGACGGAGATGGCGTTGATGGAGTCGCTGTCGGTGGCACGGATGGTCACGTCGTTCACCACGAAGTGCGTACCCAAGGACAACGGCTCGCTGCCCTCGATGTGGAGCAGCGAGCGCGATTCCAAGGTGTATTGATGTTCGAGAAGCATGCGCAGGCACGTCTCGAAGTTGTCTTTTTTGATGGCTGACAGGAAGCCGATGCGCCCCGTGTTGACACCCACCAAAGGGATGCCGAGGTCGCCGATCAGGTTGGCGGCGTCGATGAACGAGCCGTCACCCCCGATGGAAACCATAAAGTCCACAGTGCCAAGTTGTTTCAGTTCTTCGTACGACTCAAAACGCTGGATGTCAGTGTTTTTGCAGGAGATGTTCCTGTGCGCCACCACCCTGCAGCGGTTTTCCTGCAGGAAAGCGACGACCGAGTCGATCAACGTCTGCGGTCCGGCGCCGGGACGGCTGTAGAGCGCGAACGTGGGCATTACACGTATTCCTGGATTTCGATTTCTTTGTTCAGGATCATGTTGGCGTTCAAGGCCATAGCCGCCATTTCGTCTTCGCCGGGATAGACGGCCACGGGTGCGATCCACTCCACGTATCTTTTGATGCGGTTGACGACGGGCTTGCCGTAGGCGATGCCGCCGGTGAGGATGATGGCATCGACTTTGCCCTTGAGCACGCAGGCGTTCTCGCCGATCTGCTTGGCCACTTGGTAGGCGAAAGCTTCCTCAAGCAGTTCCGCTTTCGGGTCGCCGGCGATGGCCGCCTTCTCCACGGCGTAGGCGTCGTTGCTGCCGAAATAGCCGACATAACCGCCTTTGCCGACGAGCATTTTCTGCATGTCTTGCTGGGTGTATTTGCCGCTGAAACAAGCTTTTAGGAACTGGTTCATCGGCAGGGAGCCGGAACGCTCGGGCGAGAACGGACCCTCGCCGTCCAGTGCCTGGTTCACGTCGATGACTTTGCCCTTCTGGTGCGCGCCGACACTCACGCCGCCGCCCATGTGGGTGATGATGAGGTTGAGATCCTCGTATTTCTTGCCGTTGTCTTTGGCATACATGCGGCCGATGGCCTTGTGGTTGAGGGCGTGGAAGATGGACTGGCGCTCGAAATCCGGATGACCGGAAATCCGGGCGATCTCCTGCATTTCATCGACCATCACGGGGTCGGCGATGTAGGCGCATTCCAGACCGATGTATTTGGCGATGCTGTCGGCGATGAGGCCGCCGAGGTTGCAGGCGTGCTGGCCGCTGTAGCCCATTTTCAGGTGCTCAAGCATCAAATCGTTGACTCTGTAAACACCTGATTTAAGAGGTTTTACGAGGCCGCCGCGGCCCATCACGATGGAAATGTCGTGCAGGTTGATGCCTTCCGCTTCCAACGTGGAGGTGATGATGTTCTTGCGGAATTCATACTGGTCGGCGATGGTGGCGAACTGCGACAACTCCTCGGTGGAGTGCTTGATGTTCTTCAGGAATATTTGTTCGTTGCCGTCGAAGATGGCAACTTTGGTGGAGGTGGCTCCTGGATTGATGGCAAGAATTTTCTTCATATTTATATTATTGGTAAAACAAAAATCTTATTGGTTGCCGGTGGGGATTTTCACGACGGGGCTGTAGGAAAGCCCTGCGCTGTTCTTCACGTAGGCGCGGACATAGTAGGCGGTGTCTGTCAGCGGAAGGGTGAAGACGGCGGAGAAAGAGTCCACTTCGGAGTAGCCGTTGACTTTCACCTGCGTGGTGTAGATGTCGGTGAGGGACGGCGGGCTGAACAGGCTGTAGCAGAACCCCTGCTCCATATAGAAGTCGCATCCGCCGTTGTCGGATACTAACGCACTGACTTTCAATTGTTTGTTTTCGTATTCGGTGCTGGTGATAGTGGAGACGGCGGTGCCGTACCGAGTACATGCGGCAAGCAGGACGGCCGCGCAAAAACAGAGTGTTGTTAATCTTTTCAGCTGTTTCATCTTCTAATAAATTTCGCGGTGGCAAATATACAAAAATTTCACACATCCGGCTTTTAGCTATTCGCTTTTGGCTTTTGGCTGTCAAACAAAAAAAAATGTATCTTTGCGGCTTAATAATTTTAAAACCTAAATACTATGGCATTAGCAATTAACAATGAGAATTTCGAGACCCTGATCAAGGGCGACAAGCTGGTCGTCATTGATTTCTGGGCAACCTGGTGCGGCCCGTGCAGAAGCATCGCTCCCATCGTGGAGGAGGTCGCCGCCGAGTTTGAAGGCAAAGCCGTGGTCGGCAAGTGCGACACCGACGAGAACGGCGATATCGCCATGCAGTTCGGCATTATGAACATCCCCACACTGGTCTTCATCAAGAACGGTGAGCTCGTCGACCGTCACGTCGGCGTCATCAAGAAAGAGGAGCTGGTGGCGAAAATCAACCAACATCTGTAATCAATCATTTTTATTCATTAATAATTCTTTGTTATGGAATTTATAAAAAGTCATTTGACTGTCAGCCTGTTGGTTGCATGTCTGATTATCATTATTCCGTTCATCATCTACTACGTGACCGTAGCCAAGAGAGAGCATCCGAAAGGACTTATTGCGGCCGCTCTCAGCAACATGGGTGAACGTTTCGGCTACTACATCATGAACGCGGTGCTGGTGCTGTTCCTTTGTTCCAAGTTCGGATTGACGGGCACCAAGGCCACGGCCATCTATTCCGTGTTCTACATGGGCATTTACATCCTGAGCCTGGTGGGCGGTATCATTGCAGACCGTCTGCAGAACTACAAGGGCACCATCATGTCTGGTTTGATTGTGATGGCATCGGGTTACGTGATCCTCGCCATCCCCATCCTGGCAACCGCTGGTAACATTAGCTGGTTGCTGCCTCTGACCTGCTTTGCCCTGTTGCTCATCGCATTCGGTAATGGTCTTTTCAAGGGTAATTTGCAGGCTATGGTTGGCCAGCTTTACGACAATTTCGAGGCTGAAGCCGCTCAAAAAGGCGAAGAGGAACTTCGTATCGCCAAGAGCAAACGCGACCCCGGTTTCCAAATTTTCTACGTGTTCATCAATGTCGGCGGTCTTATCGCGCCCTTCATCGCACCCCTGATTAGACAGTGGTGGCTGGGTGTCCATAACATGAAATACAGTGCCGACCTGCCCGCACTTTGTCACCAATTCATCGAAAAAGGCGGAGAACTCGGTGCCGAAGCAATGTCGAAGCTGAACGAGCTGGTTGCCGCTTCTTCCACGGTGATTCCTGATAATCTCGCTACGTTCTGTCAAGATTACCTCAACGTGTTCAACACGGGTGTGCATTTCTCCTTTATCGCTTCCGTGGTGGCCATGTTCATCTCCCTCACTATTTTTATCGTGAAGAAAAACTCTCTCCCGAACCCTGTCAAGAAAGAGAAAGCGGTCGTGGAAGATTACACCGAAGAGGAGAAGAGAGCTATGGCTACGGAAATCAAACAGAGAATTTATGCGTTGTTCGCCGTTCTGGCAATTGCCGTTTTCTTCTGGTTCTCCTTCCACCAAAATGGCACTTCGATGTCTTTGTTTGCGCACGACTTTGTGGACACCTCCGCTTTGGCTCCCGAAATTTGGCAGGCGGTCAACCCGTTCTTTGTCATTGTGCTTACTCCTATCATTATCACGATATTTGCAGTGTTTGCCCGTAAAGGCAAAGATGTGTCAACGCCTCGCAAGATTGCGTTGGGTATGGGTATCGCCGCCCTTGCCTATTTCATTATGACCATCTTCTGCAAAGTCCACAACTATCCTTCTGCCGAGGAATTCCTGGCAACTGGCAGCGAAGCCGACAAGGCAGGCTGGTGGATTCTGATTATTTACTATTTCTTCATGACAGTGGCCGAACTTTTCATCTCCCCGCTGGGTCTTTCGTTCGTTTCCAAGGTGGCTCCGAAGAATCTCTTGGGCCTTTGCCAGGGTCTCTGGCTGGGCGCCACGGCCGTGGGTAACGGTCTGCTGTGGATTGGACCGCTGATGTACAACAGATGGCCTATCTGGCAGTGCTGGGCTGTGTTCATGGGCGTCTGCTTGATCTCCATGGGCGTTATGCTCGGAATGGTGAAATGGCTGGAGCGCGTGACGAAATAGTCTGTTCTTACCATAATATAAAAAGAGACCTGTCGGAAGATGGGTCTCTTTTTTTAATGAAGAATTAAGAATGAAGAATGAAGAGTGTAGGATATGGAGTGGTTGGAGAAGGTTGATATTTTTCTTTGTTTGAGAGGTATGGCGTCTCAAAAAAATATATTTTTGCTGTCGATTTTGTGAGATAATCTAATTAATCGAATATGAACAAAAAAGTTTTTCAGGGTTTGGGGCTGCTTGCCCTTTTGTGTATGACGGCCCTGACAGCCTCCGCCCAATGGTCTTTGGGTATCAAAGGTGGGTGGGACTACACTTCCATCACACGGTCCAACGCGGGTCGTATTGACGAAACCTATTCTCCGCTAAGCGGTTACGACGCTGGCATCCAAGCCCGTTACGGTTTCACCGACTGGTTCGCCCTCCGCGCCGACCTCAGCGTGATGCGCCGCTCCCACCGCATGGACCGCCACCTCGACTACCTCGATTCGCTCTACACCGAGCATCATAACCTCTACCTGATGTTTCCGGTGTTGGCCGACTTCTCCTTCGGAGGCGAGCATTTCCGCGGCCATGCCATGCTCGGCGGCTATGTCGGCTATTGGCTGCAAGACCGTATCAGGGGCAAAACTTACTGGATGACAGACTATTGCATGTATTACAATCCCTTTGACGAAAAGCGTCCGTTCACGCAGGAGGACCGCCGCTTCAACGCCGGTTTGGTTGGAGGTCTGGGCCTGAGCTATCTTATTAACGAGCACTGGGGCCTCAACCTCGACGCACTCTATTACTACGATCTCGTCAGCCACCGCCGCAGCTCCCCGCACCTCCGCGACCCGAGGTACCTTAGTACGTTGTCCGTCACTTTCGGAGCATCATATATCTTTTGAGAGTGGTTAGTGATCAGTGATCAGTGATCAGTGAACAGCGATTAGTAACAGCGATTAGTAACAGTGATTAGTGAATAGTGAATAGTGATTAGCGATTAGTGAATAGTGAATAGTGAATAGTGAATAGTGATTAGTGAATAGTGATTAGTGATTAGTGAATAGTGGTTAGTGATCAGTAACAGTAAAGTAGTAATAACAAACATTATTCCAAAAGGGCTGCAGGCCCGACACGAGTCAACCCAGGGCGGAGCGAAGCGGAGCCCTGGGATCTTAAACAGGCAGGCCCGACACGAGTCAACCCAGGGCGGAGTGAAGCGGAGCCCTGGGACATAAAACAGACAGTGACGGTTCGTGTCGAAGCGGAGCCCTGGGAGAAAGCAGAGTGAAGCGAAGCGGAGCCCTGGGAGATAAAAAATCAAAGAACAATGAAGAAAATCATCACAATAGCAGCAATACTCGTCCTGGTTGGCAGCTCCTGCCGCAAGGAGGCCGACTACATGCCCTACATCGGCGAGTACGGCAAATTAGCCTACAGCACCTACACTGAACAGTTCGACTACCTGTGGAGAGTCCTCAGCACGGGTTATGTCTTCTGGGATGTCGATACCACCGACTGGGATGCGATGTACGAACGTTATCTTCCTGCATTCCAAGAACTTGATGAAAAGTACGAGCGGCAGGGTTTCGTGCCGACGGAGGAATTGCAGACCCTCTATACAGGCTTGGTGAGCGGTCTGGTCGATCATCATCTGACCTTCAGGGTCAGGAATCTTCATCCAGCTCCCGATGATCAGAACGCTGCGGTGAGTGTCACTCCGTATGCGTTGGAGATTCCCACCCGCGACTATTATTACGAGTCGGCTGGCGAAGAAAATCAGGGAATCCAAATTTTCCTGCAAAACATTGAGAATCAATATGCTGTCGAAGCACACGAGTCGTGCGTCGCATACGAGCCGAACTTGGGGATGAGTGTTACGTATCATTACATCCTTTTCCGTTTGCCCGACGGTCGGAAGATTCCCTACCTGTGGCAGTCTTCGGCCGGCATTATGCCGATAATGCTGCAGAACGGCGAGGGGGCGCAGCTGCTTGACCATTATTTCCGGGCCATCACGGAGACTCCTCGCGAGCAGTTGGCCGGTATCATCCTCGACAACCGCTGCAACCGCGGCGGCTACCAGGACGATTTGGACTTCCTTATCGGCAACTACCTCAACGAAAAGACGGAGATTATGAAGACCCGCTACAAAGAGGGGCCCGGCCGGTTGGAGCATTCCCCGTGGACTCCCTACTATATTTTTCCGAATACCCGCTATCACCGCGACATCACGGCGGAGAACATCCCGTATGTGATTCTTTGCGACATTAACTCGGTGAGCATGGGCGAGATCGAGCCGATGACCATCAAGGCGGTGTTGCCCACAGCGCACACGATTGGCGAGCGCACGCACGGCGGCACGGGACCTCTGCAGCCCGCCAACTGCATCGACCTCAACTACGGCGGTCCGTTCGGAATCTCAAATCTGTCGGTGGGTCACTACGTCTATACCTCCACCTTCGAGGCGCAGATCAGCGGCAAAGTCTGGGAGGGCATCGGCCACACCCCCGACGAGATTGTCCTCCGCAAAGACTACAACGGCGATTTCAAACCGCAATTGGACGCCGCGTTTCAATATATTATCGGCCATTAGCTATTAGCTTTTGGCTATTAGCTTAATAGGTAGTCTAAAGTTTGCTTTTGCATGCCAATAGCAAATAGCCAACAGCCAATAGCCAAAAAATAGTATCTTTGCCGTCGCATTTTCGAAATACAGTAATAAAAACGTCAAAGAATATGAACCCCTTATTCGAACCCCAAGTTTATCAGAACAGAAGAGAGAAACTGACGGCGGCCGTCAAGAACGGTATCGTCGTGTTTTTGGGCAACCATGAAGCCCCGATGAACTATCCTGACAATACCTATAACTTCCGTCAGGACAGTGACTTCCTCTATTTCTTCGGACTTTCCATCGCCGACATCGCGGCCGTCATCGACTTCGACGCGCACCAGTCGATTATCTTCGGCAACGACTTCACCATCGACGATATCATCTGGATGGGCGACCAACCGACGATTGCCTCTTTGGCCGAGAAGGTGGGCGTGACGGAGACCCGTCCGTTCGCGCAGCTCGCCGAATTCATCCAGCAGGCGCAGGCGCAAGGCCGCAAGGTGCACTTCACCCCGCAATATCGTGGTGATAACCAGATCTTGATGGCCAACCTCACTGGCGTGGATGTCAACCACATCCGCGAGGCTGCTTCTTTGGACCTGATCATGGGCATCGTGAACCTTCGTTCCGCGAAGGAGCAGTGCGAAATCGACGAGATGGACAAAGCCTGCGAGATCGGCGTGAAGATGCACACCGCCGTGATGCGTCGCTGCGTGGAAGGTGAGTCCGAGCGCGAGTTGGCCGGCTTGGCCGAGGGCATCGCCCTGTCGTACGGCAACGGCATCTCCTTCCCCGTGATTCTGTCGCAACATGGCGAAACGCTCCACAACCACCTGCACAACGGCATCCTGAAGGCCGGCAACATGCTGCTGATGGACGCCGGCGCGGAAGGACTGATGAACTACTGCTCCGACTACACGCGCACCCTGCCCGTGAACGGCAAGTTCACCCAGAAACAGCAGGAAATCTACGAAATCGTGTTGAAGGCCAACTTGGATGCCATCGACGCGGCGCACCCGGGTATGTACAACAAAGAGCTGCACCGTCTCTCCTGTGAAGTTATCGCCCAGGGACTCAAAGACTTGGGTCTGATGAAAGGCGACGTGAAGGAGGCCGTGGAACTGGGCGCGCACGCCCTGTTCATGGTGCATGGTTTGGGTCACCAGATCGGTCTGGATGTGCACGATATGGAAGGTCTGGGACAGATTTACGTCGGCTATGACGACACCGTGCGTCCGAGCAACATCTTCGGATGGGCGTCGTTGCGCATGGCTCGCGAGCTGAAACCGGGCTTCGTGGTCTCCATCGAGCCGGGCATCTACTTTATCCCGCACCTCATCGACATCTGGAAGAAGGAGAACAAGTTCGCCGACTTCATCAACTACGATGTGGTGGAGAAGTACCGCGACTTCGGCGGCATCCGCATCGAGGACGATCTGTTGATCACCGAAACCGGTCACCGCGTGTTGGGTCCGCACTTGCCGAAGGGCGTCGATGAGCTGGCCGCGATTATCGGGAAATAGTATCTCCGCGGATCACACGTATCTGAACGTATATAAATTGCTGTAGAGACGGGGCGCGCCCCGTCTCTACGAATATAGAAATTATGGTCTCGCTGTGGCAGCTTTTCTGGTCATTCTTCAAAATCGGCACCTTCACATTGGGGGGCGGTTATGCCATGATCCCGCTGATGGAGAAGGAGTTGGTGGATCGGCATCGTTGGCTTACCGGAGACGAATTTTTGGACATTATCACCTTGTCGCAAACGATGCCCGGTATTTTCGCCGCGAACATGGCCGTGCATATCGGGTGGCGGATGCGGGGTGTTCCCGGGGCGGTCATCGCGTTGTTAGGCAACATCCTGGTCCCGATTCTGATCATTCTCGCCCTTGCGATGGGATTGCACTATTTGCAGGGAAACGCCGTCGTGGAGGCGGTTTTCAAAGGCATTCGCCCCGTGGTGGTCGCACTCATTGCCGCGCCGGTGTTCCGCATGGCTAAAACCGCGAAAATCTCGCGCTATAATTTCTGGATTCCCGTGTTGGCCGCGCTGTTGATTTGGTTGCTCGGCGTCTCCCCGATTTGGGTGATCCTGGCAGCGGGCATCGGCGGTTTCGTATATGGTAAATATCTGGAAAAGAAGGAGGTACATCCATGATTTTCTGGAAATTGTTCTATACATTCTGCAAAATCGGCATTTTCAACTTCGGTGGTGGTTATGCCATGATTGCCCTAATCCAGAACGAGGTGGTGGAGAAGAACGGCTGGATGACAGCGGCTGAGTTCACGGACATCGTGGCCACCAGTCAGGTCACGCCCGGACCCATCGGCATCAACGTGGCCACCTACGCGGGATACACCTCCGTGGTGAATGCGGGCTACGATCCGTTTTGGGGCGTGGCGGGCGCGTTTCTGGCTTCCTTTTCCGTGGTTCTCCTGCCTTTCTTGCTGATGCTGATCGTTGGCCGGTTTTTGTTGAAACACAAGGAAAATCCGGTCGTGAAGACGGTGATGTCGGTGCTGAAACTGACGGTCGTCGGGCTGATAGCCGCTGCCGCCGCCTTGCTGGTAAATCCCGAGACTTTCGGCACTTGGACGGCAAGCCCGCTGCAGTTCTGTCTTAGCATCGCCCTTTTTGCCGCCGCCTTCTTCGCCTATCTGAAATGGAAAACCAGCCCCATTCTGCTGATTGTGCTGGCAGGTGCGGTGGGGTTTGTGGCGTACTACTTAATGTAGAATTATGAATGATGAATTATGAATTATGAATGATTACGCGGGGTCGTAAGCCAATCCTTAATTCGCAAAATTCGTAAAGTTCACTGTTAGAAGAGTACGGGCATTGCCAGCTCCACGATGATGGCGACCAGCACCGCGACGATGGCCACGCGCACGAGACCGCGGTCGCGCCAGGCCATGATGATGGCCACTGCTGTGGCGACGACGGCGGAGACCGAGATATGCGGTTCCATGCCCGTGGCGGTGGTGGAGTAGAGCACATCGGGGAAGGTCATCGCAGACAGTACACAGAACGGGATGTAATAGATGAAATCCTGAATCCATTCGTTTTCCAGTTTCCGGCGCACGAATCCGATGGGGATCACGCGGATGAGGTAGGTGGTCAGGAACATCAGGAACATGCAGATAATCAGATAGCTCATGCTTCACTCCTTTCTGCCGCGAGGGCGGCTTTACGACGACGTTTCACTTCTTTGATGCTTGCGCAGATGGCGGCACCGAGGATGGCTGCGGTGATGATAGCCCAGCCGCCGCCACCCACTTTCGAGAGCGCGTTGATGCCGGGCACGTATTTGAAGATGCAGGACAAGGCGGCGGCCACCACCACAGCGAGTGCTACCTTACGGCTCTTCCGTGCCGGCGGGATGATGATGGCGATGAACATGCAGTAGAGTGCGATGCCCATGCAGCCTTGCATCATCGGGGATAACAGGTTGGAGGCGATGGCGCCTAACAAAGTGCCTGAGGTCCAGCCTAATATGGGTGTCAACATCAGACCGCCGAAGAACGGGAAACTCACCTCGTCGGGCTCCATGGCCGCCAAGGCGAAGACCTCGTCTGTGATACAGTAGGCCATCACCGCCCGTTTGTAGAACGGCATCTCCGGATCCACCTTCTGAGACAGAGAAAGCGACATCAGAAAGTAGCGCAGATTGATGACGAATGTGGTGATTATCAATTCGATATAGGCGGCTCCTCCCTCAATCAGACGGATGCCGGCGAACTGACCGGCGGAGGCCATGTTGGTCAGGGAAATCAACGTCGCCTGCAACGGCGAAAATCCCATCTTAACCGCTATCAACCCAAAGGTAAAAGACACGGGAATATAGCCCAAACAGATGGGAAACCCGCGCTTTATACCTCTAACAAATTCATTCATAATAAGTTAAGAATATTATTTTACCGCTGCAAATGTACACTTTATTCGGGAATTTTCGACATCCTTTTGATTATTCTTGAATAGGCAAAAGGCAATAGGCGATCAGTGATCAGTGATCAGTGAATAGTGATTAGTGAACAGTGAACAGTGATTAGACAATAGTCATAGTCATAGTTATAGTCATAGTCAATAGTTATAGTCAATAGTTATAGTCATTGTCATTGTCTAAGCCAACAGCCAACAGCTAACAGCCAACAGCTAACAGCCAACAGCTAACAGCTAACAGCCAACAGCTAACAGCTAACAGCCAATAACCCGTCGCGTTCCAATAGCGCGTCGATCTTCGGTTCGCGTCCACGGAAATTGACGAACATTTCCATCGCATCGACAGAGCCACCCTTGGACAGGATGGTTTCCAGATACTTTTGAGCGGTTTCCCGGTTCATCACCCCGTTCTCTTTGAACAGTGCAAATGCGTCAGCTTCAAGCATTTCCGCCCATTTATAGCCGTAGTAGCCGGCAGCATATCCGCTGGAGAACAGGTGGCTGAAAGTGGGGCTCATGCAGGTGCCCGGCACTACGGGCAACACTTCCACGGTGTCGAAAACGGAGCGTTCCAAGCGCAGGATGTCGTCCACCTCGCCTGCCGGCATCGTGTGCCACATCATATCGAGGTAGCCGAACGAAAGTTGTCGCACGCAAAGGTAGCCGGCCATGAAACGGTTGAGGTTTTTCAGTTGCGTGACGTATTCTTCCGGAATGGGTTCGCCTGTCTGATAGTGTTTGGCGAAGGTCTGCAGAAATTCGGGTTCGGTGAGCCAGTTCTCGTTCAGTTGCGAGGGCAGTTCCACGAAATCGCGGGGCGAGTGCGTGCCCGACAGCGTGCTGTATTTCACTTCCGACAACATGCCGTTCAGGGCGTGCCCGAATTCGTGCAGGAACGTGTTCACCTCGTTGACGGTCAGCAGGGAGGGCTGTTCCGGGGTCGGGGGTGTGAAGTTCATCACGAGACTCACCCACGGACGCACGTCGTTCCCGTTTTCATCAATGTGCTGGTCCCGGAATTCCGTCATCCACGCGCCGCTGCGTTTGGTGCTGCGCGGGTGGAAATCCAAATAGAGCACGGCCATGAATTTTTCTTTCCGAAAAACTTCAAACACCTGAACGTCAGTATGATAAGGTTGTATGGTGTCCGACTTCTCGAATCGTAGATCGTAAAGCGTGGAGGCTAATCCGAAGACACCGTCAATCACTTGGTTCAGTGGGAAATAGACCTTCAGTTTCTCCATATCGAGACGGAATTTTTCTTGGCGGAGTTTTTCCATGTAGTAGCTGAGGTCCCAGCGTTGGAAGGTGCCTTCAAAACCTTGTTTAAGGGCGAATTGTTTCAGCTCTTCGATTTCGCGTTTGGCAGCGGGCAACGCGGCGGCCTTCAGGTCGTCCAAGAGCTGGTAAACGTGTTTCAGGTCCTTGGCCATGCGATTGCGGAGTGCGTAGTCGGCATAATGCTTATAACCAAGAAGATGCGCTATTTCTTCGCGGCATTTGAGAATGGCTTTGATATTCTCGCAGTTGTCGAATTCCCCGCCGAATGCTTTGGTGCTGGAGTGCATATAGACCTCTTCGCGCAAGGAACGGTCGTCGGCGTAAGTCAACACGGTGTTCACATCGGGGGCGGAAAGGTCGAAGACGTAGCCGTCCAGCCCTTTGTCGGCGGCTTTCCCGGCGGCTATGGCACGGGCGCTTTCGGGGATTCCGGCCAGACGCGGCGAGTCTTTTTCGAGGTGCGCGAACCAGGCGTTGGTGGCTTTCAGCGCGCGTTGCCCGAAATCTAACTGCCGGTTGGCCAGCTCCATGCTCAGTTCACGATAGCGCTCTTTCTCTTTTTCCGCAAGGTCGGCGCCGCCCGACACGAAAGCGTCGTAGGTTTTGTCTAACAGGATTTTTTCCGCGCCTTGCAAAGCGTTGTCCTGTTGCTGTTTTTCGTGAACGGCTTTTACCCGTGCGAAAAGTCCGGGGTGCTGATAGACCTCGTTCTCGTATTGCACTAACAGCGGTTGCACCTTTTCGGCAGCGGCCTGCATCTCGTCGTCGCCGTCGCATTCGAGGATGTTGAAGAAGAGATCGGCGACGGTGGAAAGCTGTTCGCCCGCGCGGTCGAGGGCCACCACGGTGTTCTCGAAGTCCGGCGCGGCGGGATTGTTGACAATCTGTTCGATATCCTGTTTGGCTGCCGCAATCGCCTCTTCAAAGGCGGGCAGATAGAGTTCGGTTTTGATATCGCGGAACGGCGGGGTCTGCCGCGGCGTGGTCCATTCTTGGGTTAGAATGTTCATGTTTAGGGTTTAGGGTTTAAACGATGTAGAGACGCAATATTGCGTCTCTACAGGGAATACATTATATTATATATACATTACTATTTGATGCCTAATTCAGCTTTCACTTTGGCGGTGAGGTCGTCGGTGTCGGCGTGGAAGGCGCACATGGTGATGTCGAAGACGTAGGTGTATTTCTCCGCTTCGGCCACTTTCTTGATGGCGGCCAACAGCTGATCCTGGAACGGTTTGAGCAGTTCGATCTGCTTGTTTTGAATGTCCAGTTGGCTGGAGGAGACGAAGTCCTGCAAACGTTGGTAGAGTTTCATCAGTTCGTCTTCTTTCACTTTGAGGATGGCGGTGGAGGTGGTGGTGTTGGCCAGGTTGACGTATTCGGCTTGTTTGATTTTGAATTCGTCAGCCATCTGCTGTCCCATCTCTTCCAGATCGTTTTGGTAGTCCAGCAAAACCTTTTGTATGGAGTCGATGCCGGGCATTTCTTTCATGACGGTGCCGTAGTCCACGTGGCCGAATTTCGCCTTTTGTGCGAAACCGGTGGTGGCGCAGAGCAGCGCGATCGTGATAATGACAAGGATCTTTTTCATTGCCTCGGGTGTTATTTAATGCCTAATTCTTTCTTTACCAAGGGAGTGATGTCATCGGAGGTGCCGTAGTAAAGCAAAGTCTTCGTGTCGAAGATGTAGGAGTAGCCATTGGCTTTTGCCACTTTGTTGATGGCCTCTTGGATGGAATCTTGGAACGGTTTCGCCAGTTCGTATTGTTTTTCCTCCAAATCGTCTTGTGCGTTGGCTTGGAACTCCTGGATGCGGCTGGCAAGGTCCATCAGCTCTTTTTCGCGCACTTGGCGGACGGCTGACGACATGGTGCCGACTTCGCGGTCGAATTTGTCCTTTTTGGTTTGATATTCGGACATCATGTTTTCATACATGGATTGCAGGTCCTCTTGGAAAGCTTGCAGTTTGATTTGCAGGGAGTCGATGCCGGGCATCACTTCCAGGATTTCGCTCGAATTAACGTGTCCGTATTTTTGCGCGTGTGCGGCTTGTACGGAGAAAAGTCCGGCAATGGCCAGAATCATTAATACCTTTTTCATTGATCTTCTGTACTTTATGTTCTAACTAAATATTAATCGTCCAAATCTCTGTTGACGGAGATGCCCATTTTTTGGAGCACTTCCTCGTTGATGTCCCATTTCGGGTCGGCGTAGATGATGGTCAGGTCGCCGGCGGTGTCAAACACGAAGGCATAGCCTTTTTCCTTGGCGTAGTCGTTCACGGCGTTGATGACGCGGTCCTGGATGGGTTTTACCAATTCCTCGCGTTTCTTGAAGAGGTCGCCGTTTTGGCCGAAACGCTTCTTTTGCAGCTCTTTAGCCGCTTTTTCCTGGGCGATGATGGCCTCTTCGCGGCTTTGTTTGATTTGTTCAGGCAGGGTGATGGACTCCACCTGGTAGCGTTTGTACATGGAGTCGATGGTGGAGAATTTGGCCTCGATTTCTTTCTGCCATTGCACGGCAACGCGGTCTAATTCCGCCTGAGCTTCCTTATACTCAGGGATTTGTGAGAGAATGTATTCGGAATTGATGTACGCGTACTTCTGCGCGAATCCGAAAAACATCAGCAAGGTGAACAATCCGGTGAATAAGAGTTGTTTTTTCATATCCTGAATAATTTTGATGACGTTGGTAAAGACTTTTATTTTGTGATAAGTTTAATCGATGGATTGGTTGATGGAGATGTGGAAGTGGCTTCCGGAGCTAGAGGCGGGCATGCCGGGGATGGGGTCGAAACCGTAGCCCCAGTCGAAGCCGAGCAGACCGAACATGGGCAGATAGACGCGCACGCCCAAACCGAGTGACTTGTACATGTCGAACGGGTTGTACTGCCGCTTGTCGATCCAGCCTTTGCCCGCTTCCGCGAAGGCCAGCACATAGACGGTCGCCGACGGGTTCAGGGAGATGGGGTAACGCAGTTCTGCGGTGAATTTGTGGTATATCGAGGCGCCGACGACGCTGCCGTTCACGTTGGGCGACAGAACTTCGTCGTCGTAACCGCGCATGCCGATGATTTCACGGCCGTCGTACGACCAGTTCGACATTCCGTCGCCGCCCAAGTAGAAACGGCCGAACGGGGAGATGCCGATGGTTTGGTTATAGCAGCCCATAAAGCCCATCTTCATGCGCACGTTGAGCACCAAGTTGTCCACGATGCGTGTGAACCACGACACGTTGAATTTCCATTTGTGGAATTCCAGGAACTTGTATTTTTCCTGATCTTTGGCGCCGGTGTAGTCTTTGTGGCCGATGATGGAGTAGGGCGGGGTGAGTTGCACGGAGAAGGAGATGTCGGAGCCTTCGCGAGGGTAGATGGGGGCGTTGACGGAGTTGCGCGACAGCGTGAAGATATAACTGATACTGTGTGCGTAGCCGTTGGAGAAGATGAATCCGCCCCAGTTCCGCACTTTGTAGTATTCGTAGGAGAGGGTGTGCGACATGTGGAAGTAGTCGTCGGGCCATTTGAGCTTGTTGGCTAAGGAGAGGGAGGCACCGGCGATGCTGGTGAAGGCGAACAGGCTGTCCTTCTTGGAATAGCCGTTGTTCTGCCGCTGGTAGTAAACGCCCAAAGTCATGGCATTCGGCTTCTTGCCGCCGAGCCAGGGTTCAGTGAAGGAGAAACTGTAGTATTGGTAGTATTTGGTGCTGACGGATGCCTGCAGGGAGATGCGCTGGCCGTCGCCGCCGGGGATGGGCGTCCACGCGTCCTTCTTGAACAGTTTCCGGGTGGAGAAGTTGTTGAATGTGATGCCGGCGGTGAGCATGAAGCCCGTGGCGCCGTAGCCTGCGGAAAGGGAAAGTTGGTCGGAACTGGTCTCTTCCACCACGTAGGTGATATCGACTGTGCCGTCGGCCTCGTTCGGTTTCGGCTGCACGTCCATCTTCTCTTGGTTGAAGTAGCCCATGGACATCAGCACCTGCTGCGAACGGATGATGTCGGCACGGTTGAACAGCTGTCCGGGAATGGTCGTCAGCTCGCGCAAAATCACATTGTCGTTGGTCTTGGTGTTGCCCATCACGTCAATGGTTCTGTATCTCGCCTTCTTGCCTTCGCGGATACGGATTTCTATGTCGATGGAGTCGCCGTCGATGGCCACTTCCACGGGGTTGGCGCTGAAAAACAGGTAACCGTTGTTCATGTAGAGAGAAGCGATGTCCTCGCCGTCCTCCTTCATGGTCAGGTTTTTGTTGAGCTGTGTCTGGTTGTAGATGTCGCCCTTGCTGATGCCCAGGAGCTGTTTCAGCAATGAGGTCGGGTAAACTGTGTTGCCGACGAAGTTGATGTTGCGGAAGTAGTATTGCGGTCCTTCGTTGACATCAATGTCGATGTACATTTTGTTGTTTTTGACGTAGAAAGTGTCATGCGTGATGACGGCGTCGCGGTAGCCGAGTTCGTTGTAGCGGTTGATGAGGTTCACTTTGTCTTTCTCGTAGTTGCCCTTGATGAATTTGGAGGGCTTGAAGATGCGGAGTTTCACGCGGTCGGCGAAATAGTCGTCCATGTGGTCCTTGATGTCCTTGGACTCATAGTATCCTTTGTGCTTGAGGCAATAGGCGATGGCCGTGTCCGCTTTGTAGAAGGGCATGAAGCGGAAACGCTCTTTGGTCTCCTTCATGGAGCGGAGCAGTACGGCATCGGTGACGCCTTTGTTGCCGTTGATGTTGATTTTCTCGATTTTGACTTTTTTGGACTTCTGGATGTTGAACAGCAGGTTGACGGCGTTCTTCACCTTTTCGTCCGGCATTTCCTGAACATCCACATTGCAGCTGTAAAATCCCTTGTCAATGAAGTATTTGCGGATTTTGTTCTGACAGGTGATTTTCATGTTGTCGTTGACGATGTTGCCTTGGGAGATGCCCAACTTTTCCCGAAGGTCGTTTTCCTCGCTTTTGGTGGTTCCTTTGAAACCGAAGGCGATCAACCGGGCGCGGTCTTCGAGGCGCACGTCAAGGAAGATGAGGTTGCCTTGGACGCGGGTGGCGGATATTTCCACATCTTCATAGAGACCGGAGTTCCACAGGCTTTTGACCGCTTTGGAGATTTTCTCGCCGGGGATTTCAATTGTCTCGCCCACGTGGAAAGGCAGAAGCCGTTGGTCCAACGGGGCGGTTCCGGAGGAAGTTATGCCGCCGATTTCGTAAGTTTTGGGCGAGGAGTAGTCGATTTTGATAGGTTCGTCGGGACCGTCGGCACCCACAATCACTTGGGCGCGGACGGCTGTCGCGACAAGGCAAACCAACAACAACAGTACAATATTTTTTCTCAATTGCATTCCTCAAAAAAAAGTCGGCAAAGATAGTGAAAATTTCAATGCGTACGGACTTGTTCCCCTGTTTTTCCGAAACGGCGTTCCCGTGAGGTGAATTGCGAGACGATTTCGCGCAGGTGTTCCTTGCGGAAATCCGGCCACAGGACGGGCGAGAAGAAGAGTTCCGCGTAGGCGAGCTGCCACAGCAGGAAGTTGCTGATACGCAGGTCGCCTCCGGTGCGGATCATCAAATCGACGTCGGGGATTTCGGGGCGGTAGAGGTGTTGGCGGACGGTGTTTTCGTCGATGTCGTCGGGGTTGAGTTCCCCGGCGGCGGCCAGGCGGGCGATGCCTTTCGCCATGTCCGCGATTTCCGCGCGTCCGCTGTAGCTGAGGGCCAGGACGAGGGTGAGCCGTTGGTTGCCGGCGGTTTTCGCCATTGCCTCTCGCAGTGATTCTTGGCAGTCGATGGGCAGGCTCTCCATCCGGCCGGTTGTCAGCAGACGGACGCCGTTTTGGTGAAGTTTTTCCACCTCTTCGGCGATGGCTTTGGTGAGCAGCCGCATCAGCATGTCGATTTCCTCTTTGGGGCGGTTCCAGTTCTCGGTGGAGAAGGTGTAGAGGGTGAGGTAGGGGATTTGCAGTTCGCAGGCGCCTTCCACCACGCTGCGCACGGCTTCCACACCGTGCTGGTGCCCGAAGGTGCGTTCGCGTCCCTGTTGCTGCGCCCAGCGTCCGTTGCCATCCATAATGATGGCTATATGGTTGATTTTATGTTCAATTCCCATTCTTTCTGTTGGCTGTTAGCTGTTAGCTGTTAGCTTTTGGCTGTGTGACTGATAATCATTTTGCGTTTCGGGTCATTCAGTTCCCGCTTAATACTTTTTCCGTTTATGCGGTTTCTTCAGGTCGCAGGTTCTGTCTTGGTTGCCGAATTTCACGGTGATGGTGCCGCCGGCGTAGGAGTAGAGGTCGTGCGTGGTGGAGTTGCCGCGTTGTTCGCCGGCACGGTGCAGTGGAAGTGCATTCCCTTCTGCGTCAAAGAGTTCCGGAGTTCTGTCGGCCATATCCGCGATGATGTCACCGCGTTGTTCGCGCAGCAGGTCGTTGTCGTAGTACCGTCCGCCCACGTCGTCAAGGTAGTCCGTGAAGGTGTAGCGGAAGCCCCACTCGGCGCCGAGGCAGACGTATTTGCCGATGTTGACGCGCAGTCCGATGCCAAAGGGGATGGCGAAGTGGGTCAGGGCGTACTTTTTGGGCTGGCCTTCCAGACCCTGTCCTTCGGTGCCGAGACTTTGCAGTTCATAGACGGTGCCGTCCGTGTACTCTGCCATCGGGTCGAAGGAGAAGAGGGTGAGTCCCGCGAAGATGTAGGGGGTGAAATGGTTCTGTCCCACCGTGTTGTACAGTCTCAGGAAGTTGAGTTCGGCCACGGCGGAGAACTCGGTGATGGGCGAGTGGAAGCTGAGGTTGCGCGCGTAGCCGCCGTTGGTGAGGGCGTCGCTGCCAGCCACCTTGCCGAACAGGAAGTCGGCCTTGAGTGCCCATCGCGGCGATAGGTTGTAGCGGTAAACGAGGCCGGCGGCCAGCTTCGGTTGTGCGAAAAGTTTCGAGGGGTTGAGCTCCCCGAGGTAGAACATCGTGCCCACAGTGGCTCCGATTTCCGAATTCTGTGCGTTCAGCGTCTGCACGGAAACGCCCGAGAACAGCGCGAAAGCCATCCAGATTCCCAATATGATCTTCTTCATTTCTTTCATACATTTAAGGCTGCAAAAATAAAAAAAATGCAGAAACGATTTATACAATAAAAAATTGTGTATTTTTGCCGCCCAAAATTTTATAGATAAAGTTATTACACTTAAAAAGAAAGGAATTGATCATCGCTCAGAACAACCGGCCCAACAGATCTTTCGGACCGAAAAACAAGAAAGACGCCCAGCACAGAATCAACGAGTACATCACGGCGCAGGTCGTGCGTGTGGTTGGAGACGACATTGAACCCCGAATCGTATCACTCCGCGAGGCGTTGGCAATCGCCGACGAGCACGGTGTGGACCTGGTGGAGATTTCCCCGCAGGCCAATCCGCCTGTGTGCAAGGTGATGGACTACCAGAAGTATTTGTACGAACAGAAGAAGAAACTCAAGGAAATCAAGGCCAACAGTGCGAAGACCGAAGTCAAGGAGATCCGGCTCAGCCCGCAGATCAGCGAGCACGACGTGGAGTTCAAGTGCAACCACGCCATCCGTTTCTTGCAGGACGGCTACAAGGTGAAGATCATCATGACCTTCCGCGGCCGCAGCATCATCTACAAGGACAACGGCGAGCTCGAACTGCTCAAATTCGCCGAACGTCTTCAGGACTACGGCAAGGTGGATCAGATGCCCGTGCTCACCGGCCGGAACATGACCCTCCTCATGGTGCCTAAACAGAAAAAGTAAAGACTTATAACAAACACTTATATATAAACCTTTAAAAATAGAAAGAAATGCCGAAAATCAAAACAAAGTCCGCTGCCAAGAAAAGATTCACTCTGACCGGCACCGGCAAAATCAAGAGACATCACGCTTACCACAGCCACATTCTCACCAAAAAGACCAAAAAGAGAAAACGTAACCTGGCTTACAGCGCTATTGTCGAACAAAATCTGGAACGCACCGTCAAGCAAATGCTGGGACAGTGCTAAATTAAGTCATTAACAAAAAAAATGTTTACGCGCAGTTCCCGAAGTGCCTTGTGCCACTGACGTAAACGGAAAGGAAAAGAAATTATGTCAAGATCAGTCAATCATGTTGCTTCAAGAGCAAGAAGAAAGAAAATCTTAAAACGCACCCGCGGTTATTTCGGAAAACGCAAAAACGTCTGGACCGTAGCGGTGAATTCGTGGGAGAAAGGCCAGCAATACGCCTACCGCGACAGAAAGGCTAAAAAGAGAAACTTCCGCAGCTTGTGGATCACCCGTATCAACGCCGGTGCCCGCGAGTATGGAATGTCCTACTCTGTCCTGATGGGCAATTTGGCAAAGAAGAACGTTGCGCTCAACCGCAAAGCTCTCGCCGACCTCGCGATGAATAATCCTGAGGCATTCAAGGCCATCGTCGATTTGGTGAAATAAACCGACAAAGCCGCAGTTTTTTTAGTAAAGAGTGTTTGTTATATAGGGGAGGCCGTGAGGTCTCCTTTTTTTATGCTGAAGGACGCGGGGGAATTGTTTAAAAACACGTAGAGACGTTGCACGCAACGTCTCTACAGATGAGCGGAAAACGAGACTCGAACTCGCGACCCCGACCTTGGCAAGGTCGTGCTCTACCAACTGAGCTACTTCCGCTGGTTGAAATCGGCGGCAAAAATACACTTTTTTTTAATATGGCAATACTTTTGGGATTTTTTTTTTGATTTTTGTATTTTTGTATTTTTGCATTTTAAATATAATAGATATGAAAAAATGTTTCTACTTGATTATTAGTACGTTATTATTGTTGTGCGTATCCTCGTGCGAGAAACCCTCCCATAAAAGGCACATCTATGAAACCATACCCGATGCGGTGACCGATGTGGATGGCAACCACTATGACGCGGTCAGAATCGGGGATCAGGTGTGGATGAAGCAGAATTTGAGAACAACCCGCTATGCCGACGGGACGGAAATCCCGCAGTCCACATTCTCTTCAAGCAATACACCCTTAGCGGAGATAAAACCTTACCGTTGGGCTCCAAACAATATGGATATAAACGTGCAGAAATTCGGCTGGCTCTACAACTGGAGGGCAGTGATACGCGACAGTATTGGCAGTGACCTCAATCCCAGTGGGATACAGGGCATCTGCCCCGACGGATGGCACGTGCCGAGTGACGCTGAGTGGACCCAGCTTACCGACTATGTGGGCAGTGACCGCAAGATGCGCTGTTGGCCTTCCGCTGATTTTTCCATAGCCAAAGCCCTTTCCGCCCAGACAGACTGGAATCCTGCGTTTGACAAGTGTGATGTGGGGAATGACTTGTCGCGGAACAATGCCACCGGTTTTTCCGCATTGCCTGCTGGAAATGCTGAATTCACTGACCAATTCGTTAACATGCTCGATTGGGCTTATTTTTGGACATCATCTTATGGCAGCAATGCTGGGGCTTATGTCCGAATGATCCAAAGTGACTATGAAGGTGTGAACAATATAACGAAACACATTTCATCAGGTCTTTCCGTGCGTTGCGTGAAAGATTAAAAACAAAAAAAGTTTGATTGAAAAAGTCTCCAAATTTTTTATATCTTTGTCGGCTCAAATTTTTATGCGAAAAAACTAACCTAATTGGATATATGTCAGAACAGATAAAGGGGAAGATTTCCCAAATCATCGGCGCAGTCGTGGATGTCCACTTCGATGAGAATGTCACGCTGCCCAACATCTACGACGCACTGGAAGTGCGCAAGGAAAACGGCGAAAAGCTGATTCTGGAATGCGAACAGGATATCGGTGAGAACACGATGCGCTGCATTTCGATGGACTCTACCGACGGTCTTCACCGCGGCATGGAAGTGGTCGCCACCGGCCGCATGATCACCATGCCCACGGAGAACATCAACGGCCGCCTGATGAACGTCATCGGCGAAAGCATCGACGGCATCGGCGAGATTCCTTCCAAGAAACGCAGCGACATCCACCGCATGCCGCCCACATTCGACAACCTTTCCACCTCGCAGGAGGTCTTCTATACCGGTATCAAGGTCATCGACCTGATCGAACCTTACGCCAAAGGCGGTAAGATCGGTCTGTTCGGCGGCGCCGGCGTGGGCAAGACCGTCCTCATCATGGAGATGATCCACAACATCGCCAAGAACTACGGTGGCACGACCGTGTTCACCGGCGTGGGTGAACGCACCCGTGAGGGCAACGACCTGCTGCGCGAAATGCTCGAGTCCAAGGTCATCCGCTACGGCGATGCATTCCTGAAGAGCATGGAAGAAGGCGGCTGGGACCTCTCGAAGGTCGATATGGCGGAACTCGCCAAGTCGCAGGCCACTCTCGTCTTCGGACAGATGAACGAGCCGCCCGGAGCACGTGCCCGCGTGGCCCTCTCCGGCCTTACCGTGGCTGAAGGCTACCGCGACGGCGATGAGACCACCGGCGGTCGCGACATCCTCTTCTTCGTCGATAACATCTTCCGTTTCACCCAGGCTGGCTCCGAGGTGTCCGCTCTGCTTGGACGTATGCCCTCCGCCGTGGGTTACCAGCCGACACTGGCCACCGAGATGGGTACCATGCAGGAGCGCATCACCTCCACCAAGCGCGGTTCCATCACCTCCGTGCAGGCCATCTACGTGCCCGCCGACGACTTGACCGACCCGGCACCCGCCACCACCTTCTCTCACTTGGACGCCACCACGGTGTTGAGCCGTAAGATCTCCGAGCTGGGTATCTACCCCGCCGTCGATCCCCTCGACTCCACCTCCCGCATCCTGTCGCCCGACATCGTGGGCGAGGAGCACTACAAGACTGCCCAGCGCGTGAAAGAAAGTCTGCAACGCTACAAGGAGCTGCAGGACATCATTGCCATCCTCGGTATGGAGGAACTTTCCGAAGAGGACCGCAAGACCGTGCACCGCGCACGCCGTGTGCAACGTTTCATGTCGCAGCCGTTCTTCGTGGCCGAGCAGTTCACCGGCATTCCCGGCAAGTTCGTCAACATTGAGGATACCATCAAGGGCTTCAACATGATTCTCGACGGTGAACTCGACCACCTGCCTGAGACCGCCTTCAACCTCGTGGGCACCATCGAGGAGGCCATCGAGAAGGGCGAAAAAGAGTTGGCAGCCGCAAAATAACGGACTATGAAATTAGAGATTATCACCCCTAGCAGCACCCTGTTCACCGGCGAAGTATCGCTGGTGCAGCTCCCCGGCATCGACGGTCTGTTCGAGATCCTGAAGTCGCACGCCCCGCTGGTTTCCGCATTGATGGAAGGCCGCGTGAAAGTGGTGGACGACCAGAACAAGGAACAGTTCTTCGATATCCGCGGCGGCGTGGTGGAAGTCAGCCACGACAAGATTCTGCTGTTGGCGGAGTAGGAGGGTTGGCATCTCTGCCGACCGCAGAAGAGACGTATGATGTGAGACATTGAACGAACCGTTTGATGTCTCACTTTTTTTGTCGGCGAATTAATGTTCTGTTATTGAGAGGACAGGGTGCTCGCCATGGCGCGTCTCTACAATGTAGGGGTGTCCCGATGGCGGATTTCCGGTTTAATCGCGTCTTCCACGCACAGGCTGCCGATGCGGGTTCTCCGAAGCGCTGAGAGGTGTGCGCCGCTGTTGAGCGCGGTCCCGAAGTCGCGGGCGATGGCGCGGATGTATGTCCCTTTGGAGCAGCGGATGCGGAAGTCGATTTCCGGCAGCTCGAAACGGGTGATCTCGAACTCGTAAATCGTGATGTTTTTGGCGGTGAGCTGTGCCTCTTCGCCGCGGCGGGCGATTTCGTAGGAGCGTTCGCCCTGGTGTTTCACGGCGGAGAATATCGGCGGAACCTGCTGGATGTCGCCGGTGAACGAGCGAGCGGCATCTTCAGCCATTTCGCGGGTGATATGTTCGTAGGGGAATGTCGCGTCAATCGGTTTTTCCAGGTCGAAGCTTGGGGTGGTCGCGCCCATCATGAAGGTGCCGGTGTAGGTTTTCTCCTGTGCCTGCAGCGCATCCACCTGTTTGGTCATCTTGCCCACGCAGATGAGCAGCAAGCCGGTGGCTAACGGGTCCAACGTGCCCGCATGGCCCACTTTGACGCGGTGTCCGGCGGCGCGACTCGCCATCTTGCGCACCTTGCCCACCACATCGAAAGAAGTGCATTTGTAGGGTTTGTCAATCAGCAACAAATCTCCCTCCGCGTTGATTTCCAACGCCGGCGGCAGGTCGAAGGTGACATCGTGGATCATCTTCTTTAACATAGACTGGATATGATAGCTAAAATGCCGATGATCAGACAGTAAACGGCGAACCAGATCAGTTTGCCTTTCTTCACGATGTTAATCATCCATTTGCAGGCTAAGCAACCGGTGATGAAGGCCGCGAGGAAGCCTATGATGAGTGATCCGGCGGAGATGCCGTCCATGGCGATGCTGAACCCCTCTTTGGCGATGTCCATCGTGTCCAAAAGTGCCTCGCCCAGCACGGGCGGGATGACCATGAGGAAAGAGAACTGGGCCATCCGCTCCTTTTTGTTGCCCAAAAGGAGTCCGGTGGCGATGGTGGTTCCGGAACGGGACAGTCCTGGCAGCACGGCCACCGCTTGTCCGATACCGATGATGAAGGCATGCAGCGGGGAGATCTCCTCGCGCTGGCGGGGCTTGGCGTAGTAGGAAAAGGCCAGCAGCGCCGCTGTGACCAACAGCATGATGCCGACAATCAGCAAGCCGGAACCGAAGATCTCCTCCACTTGGTCCTTGAAGAAGAATCCGACGATGCCGACGGGGATCATCGAAATCAGGATGTTGATGGCGAAACGTGTGCCTTCGTTCAGCCCGGAATAGCTGTTCCAGGACTGTTTGGAAAAGATGTCCTTGAAAATCCAAACGATTTCCTTCCACAGGATCACCAACGTGCTGAGCACCGTGGCCACATGCAGGGCCACGATCATTGTCAGGTTAGATTCACCCTCCAGTCCGAAGAAATGGGACAGGATGGTGAGATGTCCGCTGCTGCTGACGGGCAGAAATTCAGTCAACCCCTGGACGATGCCAAGGATCAGGGCTTCCAACCAGCTCATACGGATGGGTTATTCGTTGTCGGTTTTAGGAGTTCTCGGGCGCCACATGATAGCCACGATCTCGGTCAACAGACCCAGGAAGATCAGGATGGGGGCCACTTTGATGCGGCGGGCGTTGAAGATTTCGCCGTCGAAGGTGTTGTCCGGCACGTCACCGCCGCTCAGGCAGATATAGCCGATGAGCAGCAACAGGGCGCCGACACCCATCAGGATGTAGTTCATTTTGCGGAACAAAGGAGGACGGTTGCCTCTCTCATTGGTCGTGATTTCGTTGTTTGAACTCATAATATTCTGATTGTTAATTATTTACAAATATAATCTTTCGTCGTTGATGCGGATGTACTTGTTCACGGAGAAAGCGGAGATCAGCATGGTGAACAGCATGCTGAAGACAAACACGGCGGCGAGAATGATGACGATGTACAGCATGGCCGAGAAATCCACGAAATCGGGTGCCACGTTGTTCCCGTAAAGCAGCAGCAGCGCGAGCAGCGCCACGGCTATCAGTCCGCCCCAGATGCCTTGCAGCAACCCTTTGGTCACGAACGGCTTGCGCACGAACCTGGGGGTTGCGCCGACCAGCAGCATACTCTTGATGTTGAACCGTTTGGCGTATATGTTCAGTCGTATGCAGTTGGCTACCAACAGCATGGAAATGACCATGAACACAGCGCAAATGGCCAAAATAATCCATTGTATTTTGTGGAAATTGTTGCTGACGGATTTGACGATGGATTCAGGGTAGTCAACATCCTGAACGATAGTGTTTTGCTTCAGTTCTTTGGAGATTCTGTTCAGTGAGTCGGTGTTGGCGTACTCCGGTTTCACGTTGATGATGATGGAGGCGTTAATGGGATTGTTGGGAATCACCTCGGTGTAGTTGCTGCCGATAATCTGCTGCGCGATGCGGGTGTTCTCTTCCCGTGACGACACTCTTGAGTTCTCAATGAACGGTTTCAGTTTGATTTGTTTCTCTAACGCGTCGATGTCAGCCTCTTTGACGTCGGAATAAAAGAGCACCTCCATTTCGATTTTCTGCGACAGGTTTTGCAGAAATTTCATGGAGAAAAACGCGAACAAAGACAACGCTCCGATGAAAAACATGGTCAGCGCGATGCTGAATATGGAGCCGAAAGTGGACAGTCTGAGTCGTGCCTTGGTTATTCTGTCAATGGAATCCGGATAATTAGCCATAGTATAAATTTTGCGCCGCAAAAGTACAAAAAATTGGGAAACGAGCAAACTAAAGCTCACCATGTCCCGACAATTCACTTTTTTTGTATTTTTGCCGTTGATTTTAAAAAGAAAGTTGATTCGAAAAAACCAATTATTTATCAATAAATCAAAGAGATATGTCAGTTATTAAACCCTTTAGAGGATTTCGTCCTCCGAAAGAAATCGTTGAAAAATTAGCTTCCCGTCCTTATGACGTGTTGAACTCCGAAGAGGCCCGCAAGGAATGCGAAGGCAACCCTTACAGCCTGCTGCACGTCACGAAAGCCGAGATCGACCTTCCCGTGGGCACCGACGAGCACTCCCTCGAAGTCTATCTCCAGGTGGTGAAGAATTACAACAGCTTCAAGGATTACGGCTGGCTGGTGCAGGACAAAGAGGAAAAACTCTACATCTACGCCCAAAGCATGAATCCGACCGCCGCTGACGCGAAATGGCAATACGGCATCGTGGCTTGCGCCTACAGCGAGGACTATGTCAACAAGATCATCAAGAAACACGAGCTCACCCGTAAGGACAAGGAAGAAGACCGCATGAAACACGTGCGTATCACCAACGCCAACGTGGAGCCGGTGTTCTTCGCTTATCCCGCTGTCGCCCGCATCGACGAGATCGTGGCTTCCGTGACCGCCAAGGAACCCGTTTACGATTTCGTGGCCAAGGAAGACGGTTTCGGTCACCGTTTCTGGGTGATTGACGACCGCGCCCTCATCGACGAACTCGTGGAGTTGTTCGCCACCAAGGTGCCCGCCATGTACATCGCCGACGGTCACCACCGCAGCGCCGCCGCCGCTCTCGTGGGTCAGGAGAAGAAGGAACACAACCCCAACCATACCGGCAAAGAAGAGTACAACTACTTCATGACCGTCATCTTCCCCGACAACCAGCTCAACATCATTGACTACAACCGCGTGGTGAAGGAACTCAACGGCCTGACCAAGGAGCAATTCCTCAACGCCGTCGCTGAGACTTACACCGTGGAGGATATGGGCACGGAGATCTACAAACCCAGCAAGCTGCACGAATTCAGCATGTACTTGGACGGCCACTGGTACAAGATGAACGCCAAGCCCGGCACCTTCAACGACAACGACCCGATCGGCGTGTTGGATGTCACCATCCTCAGCAACTTGGTGTTGGATAAAATTCTGGGCATCAAAGATTTGCGTACCGACAAGCGCATTGACTTCGTGGGCGGTATCCGCGGTTTAGGCGAGCTGAAACGTCGTGTTGACAGTGGCGAGATGAAGGTGGCTTTCGCCCTCTATCCCGTTTCCATGCAGCAGATCATCGACATCGCCGACACGGGCAACATCATGCCCCCGAAGACCACTTGGTTTGAGCCGAAACTGCGCTCCGGCCTCGTTATTCACGAATTAGCATAAAAATGTTTAAAGTTCCCGTTTTACTCATATTATATAATAGAATAGAGGAAACGCACGACGTATTTCAAGTATTACGCACAGTGCAGCCCACTCAGTTGTATGTGGCAGGTGACGCACCCAAGCCCGGTTCCACGCTGGACCGGATGCACACCTACCAAACCCGCGCTGTCATCCAGCCTGAGTGGCCGTGCCAGCTGCACACCTTGTGGCAGGACAATCATCTGGGTAAATCCCAGATGATTGTTTCCGCCATGAAGTGGTTTTTCGAACAAGAGGAAGAGGGCATTATCCTGTTCGAGGACACCATCCCTGGCTACGATTTCTTCCCGTATTGCGAACAGTTGCTCGACAAATACCGGAACGACAAACAAATTTTCAGTATCGGTGGCTTTTACTGGAGGCACAGGAGCCGGAAACGGTACAAAAAACGCATGAGGAAGGGCGAATCTTCCTACTTCTTCTCTGCGTACGCTTCCACCTGGGGCTTCGCCACGTGGAAGAATCGTTGGACGGATTTCTCCCTGTCGATGGACCAATATGACAAGGAGGGTTTTGAGAAGATGATTGAGCCGTACATGAAACAGAACAAACAGAGACTTTTCTGGATGAACAGGCTCAATGCGCTCAAGAAGTACAACGCCACGTATTGGGACTACCAGTACAATTTCCATATCTGGTCTCATCAGGCACTCAGCATCACGCCCTATCTGAACCTCGTGACCAATGTGGGGTTCCGCAAACAGGCCAAGCGAAGAATCCGCCGGATGAAGCGCAACGCCTATCCCATCATGCCGTTGGTGCATCCCGAGGAGATCCAGCAGGATTACTCCGAAGACCGTTACATGTTCAGGCACATTTTCAACGGGGCGCTGTTCACGCTGTTCAAAGACTGGCTTAACGAGTTGGTTCCCACGGCTAAAACGGAAAATTGATTTTTGGCTTAACGTATTTGCAATGGGGGAGAAACTGACATTCAAGAAAATACTGCAGGAGGCGAAAAGCTATTTTTTCATCTTTCTGGGCTTGGCCATGTTCACTTTTGGATGGTCGGCGTTCTTGACCCCATACGAGGTGTCGGGTGGCGGAGTGGCAGGTGCGGCCTCCATTCTCTATTTCGCCACGAAGACCATTCCCATCGGGGCTACCACTTTCGTGCTCAACGCCATCCTCATTGCTGTCGCATGGAAGGTGTTGGGTACCAAATTTTGTGTTAACTCCTTGATTTGCACTGTGGTGATGAGCGGATTTTTCGCCTTGTTCCAACCGTTGTTCCCCAAACCTATCGTCGATGACATGTTCATGAGCGTGATCATCGGATCGGCTATTGCGGCATACGGGATCGGTGTGGCCATCAACTGGGGCGGAAACACCGGCGGTGTCGATATCATCGCCCTCATGATCGGCAAATACCGCAACATCTCCTACGGACGGGTCAGCCTGTTTTCCAACGTCCTCATCGTGGGCGCCTCCTATTTCGTGCTGCACGATGTGCAGAAACTTGTGTACAGTTTCGTTGTGCTGCTAGTCTCCATCATCGTCTCCGACTTGGTGATCGACGGCTACCGGCAGACCTACCAGTTCATGGTCTTTTCCAAAAAGAATGACGAGATCGCGAAAAAAATCAACACCAATCTGCATCGCGGGGCCTCGTTTCTGAAAGGTTACGGGTCCTACAATCATCAAGAGAGCGACGTGTTGCTGATTGTGGCGCATAAGACTGACAAACGAGCTATCACCCGTATTATCAAAGAGATAGATCCCGATGCGTTCATCACTATATCGAAGACCGCCAGCGTTTTCGGCAAGAATTTCGACAACATCAAGATATGACGAGGGATTTCGAGCCCGTTTCGGTACGGGTGAACGCTAAGATCAACATCGGACTGCAGGTTGTGCGGAAGCGGCCGGACGGCTATCACGATTTGCAGACCGTTTTTTATCCTACGGATTATTTCACTGACACTCTTTGCATCTCTCCCGCGTCGGAGGAGGTGCGTTTCCGGTTGGAAAGTCAGGAAGATTTGGGAGATTCCGACAACAATCTGTGTATCAAGGCGTTCAGGTTGTTGCAGCGCGATTTCGGTATTTCCGGCGTGGAGATTTTCCTGCGCAAGGGCATTCCCACGGGCGCGGGCCTGGGCGGGGGTTCCGCCGATGCTGCCTTCACGCTGAAAATGCTCGCGAAAGTTTTCCAACTGCCTGTCACAGAGGCTTTGATGTTGGATTACGCCTTGCAGTTGGGCAGCGATGTCCCGTTTTTCTTATATAATCGTCCGATGTACGCTACCGGTCGCGGCGAGGTCATGACCCCTGTGGAGTTGGACTTGTCTCGATATCGGTTAAAAATTGTTAAACCGGATATCCACGTTTCCACGAAGGAGGCTTATTCGGGAATTACCCCAAAGGAATCCAAAGTGTTTATTCCCAATGTTTTACAGCAGGATGTTGAAACATGGAAGGATCTTGTGACCAATGATTTCGAGGTGTCTGTCTTTGAAAAGCACCCGGAATTAAGGGAAATTAAGGAGTCGTTCTATCGCGAGGGCGCGCGTTACGCCGCCATGTCGGGCAGCGGCTCGGCGGTGTTCGGCATTTTCTGATTTTTTTTCATCGAAGAAATACGTATCTTTGCCGCCGCAAAACGGCAATGGGTCGTTGTTGCGTTTTTTTACGGAAAAACCTGATTATAACCTTCTTGCGATGAAAAAGAACCTGATTATCATGACCGCTTGCCTGCTGACGGCGGTGCTGGCGGTGACTGGCTGTTGGGCTATTACCAAAGGCCATGACGAGGCTGACCCCACCCCGAACCAATACGACAACACTCTCACGGCGCCGCTTGTGCCGCAAAGCATGACTTTTGCCGGCGAGGAGGTCCCGCTCGATGTCTATTGGGTGCATGAGGCTCTCGATCGCGAACTTATCGTCAACTGTTATCAGCATTCCAAGACGCTGCGCATCTTCAAACTCTCCACACGGGTGTTCCCTGTCATTGAGAAAATCCTGAAAGAGGAAGGTGTGCCGGATGATTTCAAATACCTCTGTGTGGCGGAGAGCGGACTGGAGAATGTCACTTCGCCCGCCAACGCCGGCGGCTACTGGCAGTTCATTCCGTCCACTGCCAAGATTTACGGTTTGGAGATTACCGGCGATGTCGATGAACGTTGCCATTTGGAAAAAGCGACCCGTGCCGCTTGCCGATACTTGAAGAAAATGAAGAACCAGTTCGGCAGCTGGACTATGGCTGCTGCTGCTTATAACCGAGGGGAAGGCGGGTTGCAGGCGGCTGTCAACGACCAGCAGCTCCGAAGCTATTGGGACATGTGGCTCAACAACGAGACCTCCCGCTATATCTACCGAATCCTTTCGTTCAAGCTTCTCTTCGAGAATCCTCAGGCGTACGGAATCAAGCTTTGCCCCGCGCAGATGTACCATCCTGTTGAGACCAAGACCGTTAAGGTGACTTCCACTATTCCCAGCCTGCCTCGTTTCGCCGAGGAACACCACATCACTTATCGCGAGCTTCGCAACCTCAACCCATGGATCCAGAACAACAAGCTCACTGTCGCCAGCGGGAAATCCTACGAGATCGCCATCCCTAAAACGCCCAAGTCCAATTATCGCGACCTTTACAAGGATTGCGAGAATCCGTATCTGAATTTGGGAAGCCCGAAAGAATAACATAGGGGCGCGCCTCTACATGTTTCTATTTTTTGATGGCACGTGATAAGGTTTTCAAAAAAAATGTATTTTTGCAAACTTAAAATTTAATAACCATGTCACCAAAAAAAGTAAAAAAGAAAGTGCCTAAAACGGCAGAAAAAACACGGAAGAAATTCAAGTTTATCAAAGGATGCAAGGAACTTGTGGAGGACCCTTTCAACTTGAATTAGAATGGCTCGTTTTTTTCTCGACACGCATGTGGCCTATTGGCTGGTCAGCGAAAACCCGAAATTGGACGAAAATTTGCGGGACGATATTTTATATCCCAGCGGCAACCAATATTTGATTTCCGATTTAGTCATTTTGGAGTTGTCACATCTTAACCAGTTAGGGAAGATAAAGATTCCAGGAGGCTCAAAAGCATTGTTTGGTGCTTTTGATTCTATGAATATAGAAGTGGACTTTATTACAGAAGAAACTTTTGAGATGTTGGAAAACATCCCTATTCTAACAATTGAGGGATCAAAACACACGGATATGATAGACCGCGCAATAATAGCACATTGCATCGCAAATAAGGGAACCTTGATCAGTCACGATAGAAAATTCCCTTGTTATCGGTTATATGGATTGAAGCTTCTAGAGGCATAGTGGAGGCGCGCCATGGCGCGCCTCCACTGTCTTGTCCCTTAGTATTTCGGCTCCACGCCCATGTTGAAGAACATGAACGAGAAGATATCGACGACCTCGTCGATGGTCTTGTCGAGGGGCTTGCCGCCGCCGTGGCCCGCGTTGCTCTCGATGCGGATGAGATGCGGCTTGTCACCGATGTCACTGTTCTGCAATGCTGCCGCGTACTTGAACGAGTGTGCGGGCACCACCCGGTCGTCGTGGTCGGCGGTGGTCACCAAGATGGCCGGATACTCCTTGCCGTTCTGGATGGAGTGCAGCGGGGAGTACTTGTAGAGGTACTCGAACATCTCCTTGCTGTCCTCGCTGGTGCCGTAGTCCACCGCCCAGTAGCGGCCGATGGTGAACTTGTGGTAGCGGAGCATGTCCATGACGCCCACCTGCGGGATCGCCACGGCGAAGAGGTCGGGACGCTGGTTCACGACCGCGCCGACGAGCAGGCCGCCGTTGGAGCCGCCTTGCAAGGCTAATTTTTCCTTGCTGGTATATCCTTGGCTGATAAGGAATTCCGCCGCCGCGATGCAGTCGTCGAACACGTTCTGCTTCTTGAATTTCGTGCCGGCCTCATGCCACTCTTTGCCGTATTCGCCGCCGCCACGCAGGTTCGCGATGGCGAGAATGCCGCCCTGCTCCAGCCAAGCCACCCGCGTCGCGCTGAAGCTCGGAGTCAGCGAGATGTTGAAACCGCCGTAACCGTAGAGCAGCGTCGGGTTGTTGCCGTCCATCTTGATGCCCTTCTTGTGGGTGATGAACATCGGGACCTTGGTGCCGTCCTTCGAGGTGAAGAACTTCTGCTCGGTCACGTATTCGTCGGAGTTGAACTTGATTTCGGACTTCTTGTACAGGGTCGATTTGTTGTTGGCGACATCGTAGCGGTAAATCGCCGCCGGGGTGATGTACGAGGTCACGGTGTAGAACGTCTCGGTGTCGTCGGCCTCGCCGCTGAAACCGCCGATGGTGCCGATCATGTCGTTGTCGAGGTTGCCGAGGAACTTGCCGCTCTCGTCGAAGATCTTCACGAGCGAGCGGGCATCCTTGGTGTAGTTGGCAATCAGCCGTTTACCGATGTGGCTGACGCCTGTGAGCACCTCGCCCTTGGTGGCGGGGATGACATCCGTCCAGCCCATCGTCGTGAGACTGCCGATCGGGATGCTGATGATTTGGTATTCGGGGGCGTTGTGGTTGGTCATCACGAGGAAGTGGCCGTCGATCTCGTCAATCACGGAGTAGTCGTCCGTGAATTCGTCCACCGCTTTGATGAATTGCGCTTTCGGATCATTCAAATCTTTGTAATACAGACAATTGCCGGATGTGGATTCGCTTCCGTAAATCACCAAGTAGCGTTTGTTGATGACTTCGGCGGAGAAGCTGAGGTTCGGGTTGGAGGGATCCTCGTAGGCCAACTTGTCCTCTTTCTGGTCGGTGCCGACCTTGTGGTAGTAGAGTTTGCCGTTTTCGTTCACGCCGGAGAGCTCGTTCTTGGGCTCCGGGAAGCGGCTGTAGAAGAAGCCGTCGTCTTTCCACGCGATGCCGGAGAATTTCACCCATACGAGGTGGTCGCTCAGTTCCTCGCCGGTGGTGATGTTCTTGACGTAGATCTCCTGCCAGTCGCTGCCGTTGCGGGAGATGGCGTAGCCGAGGTAGTTGCCGTCGTCGGAGATGCCGAGCGTGGAGAGCGCCACGGTGCCGTCATCGGAGAGTTTGTTGGGGTCGAGCAGTTCCACGGCCTCGCCGTCAAGGGCGTTTTTGTAGTAGAGCACGCTTTGGTTCTGCAGACCGTCGTTGCGGTAGAAGAAATAGCGGTCGCCCTTCTTCCACGGTGCGCCCTCCTTCGGGTAGTTCAGCAGGTCTTTCAGGTGCTGCTTCATTTTGCCGCGGTAGGGAATCTTCGACAGGAACTCGTTCGTCACCGCGTTCTGGGCCTTCACCCAGTTGGCGGTCTCCTCGGAATAGTCGTCCTCGAGCCAGCGGTAGGGGTCGGGCACGGCCACGCCGAAATAGTGATCGACGGTGTCGCATTTCTTGGTTTCGGGGTATTCCACTTTCGGGACTCCGTTGTTTTTCTTATGACAGGATGCCAACATAATGATGGTGCTTAATGCTAAAATACTGATTGTTAGTTTCTTCATCGGTGTACTTTTTGATTGTATTCGAAAGTGCAAAGGTAGTATTTTTAGGGAATAGGGAGTAGGGAATAGGGAATAGGGAATAGGGAATAGAGAGTAGTGAATAGTGAGTAGTGAGTAGAGAGCAGTGAACAGTGAGTAGTGAACAGTGAACAGTGGACAGGTGAGCAGTGAACAGTGAACAGTGGACAGGTGAGCAGTGCCCAACGAAAACTGCTAACTGCTAACAAAAAAAGTGTATCTTTGCCGTTTGTTTTTAAATTGAGACAGATTTTTTATGAAAAAGGCAACAGTTTATTGTATCGCATTGATTACCATTGTTTTGGCATCATGCTCGTCGCCCAAGAAGGTGAAGACGGAAGAGGCGTCCGCGACCACCGGCGCCACGGAAAAGAAAACCCAAACCAACAATACGCAAGCAATGACGAAAGTTTTATTGAAAACCACGTTCGGCGACATCACCATCGCCCTTTACAACGACACACCGCAACACAGGGACAACTTCCACAAGTTGGTGAACGACAAATTCTATGACGGTGTGCTTTTCCACCGCATTATCCAAGGGTTCATGATCCAGGGCGGCGACCCGGATTCCAAGACGGCGAAGCCCGGCCAGCGGCTCGGTTCCGGCGATGTGGGCTATACCATCCCCGCCGAGTTCGTGCCCGCGCACTTCCACAAACGCGGTGCCGTTTGCGCTGCCCGCATGGGTGACAACGTGAACCCGCAGAAAGCCTCCTCCGGCTGCCAATTCTACATCGTCGATGGCACGGTCTATGACAACGACAAACTCAATATGATCGCCCAGCGTACGGGCAAGACCTTCACGCCCGAGCAGGTGCAGGCTTACACGACCGTTGGCGGAGCTCCTTTCCTCGATGGCGACTACACGGTCTTCGGCGAAGTGATCAGCGGTATGGAAGTGGTCGATAAGATCGCCTCACAGCCGAAGGACGGCGCCGACCGTCCGGTGGAAGATATCAAAATCATCAGCGCCACCATGCTGCGCTAACTACTAACTTCTAACTCCTAACTCCTAACTCCTAACTCCTAACTAACTAATCCCTAATCCCTATTCCCTAATCCCTATTCCCTAATCCCTAAATAACATGAAAAGCATAGACGAAATAAGGGCGGAAATCGCCAATTATAAGATTGAGAACGCGGAAAGTCTGGAGCAGTTCCGGATCCAATTTTTGAGCAAGAAGAGCGAGATACAAGCGCTGTTCGGCGAGCTCAAGAACATGGCGCAGGAAAACCGCAAGGAGTTCGGCCAGTTGGTGAACGAGCTGCGCGACCTCGCCCAGAACCACTACAACGAGTTCAAGGCGACCATTGAGGCGGCCACCGACCGCAAGGCGACGCTGATTCCGGACATCACCCGTCCGGCAATGCGGCAAAACGTCGGTTCCATGCACCCCATCTCTTTGATGATGAACGAGGTGCGCCGCATTTTCGAGGACATCGGCTTTTCCGCCGTGGAAGGCCCTGACATCGAGGACGACTGGCACGTGTTCACCGCGCTCAACTTTGCGGAAGAACATCCCGCCCGCGACATGCAGGACACCTTCTTCATCGAGTTGCACCCCGACGTGCTGCTGCGCACGCACACCTCTTCGCTGCAGGTGCGCACCATGGAGAAACAGCAGCCGCCCATCCGTGTGATTTGTCCGGGCCGTGTGTTCCGCAACGAGGCCATCACTTCCCGCGCCCACTGCATCTTTCATCAGGTGGAAGGTCTGTATGTGGCTGAGAATGTGTCGTTTGCCGACATGAAACAGACGCTGCTCTACTTCGCACAGCGCATGTTCGGCGATGAGGTGCGTATCCGTCTGCGTCCGTCCTACTTCCCGTTCACGGAACCGTCCGCCGAAATGGACGTCTCCTGCAACATCTGCGGTGGCGCCGGCTGCAACCTCTGCAAGCACACCGGCTGGGTCGAGATCCTCGGCTGCGGCATGGTTGACCCCAACGTGTTGGAAAATTGTGGCATCGACAGCACCAAGTACAGCGGTTTCGCGTTCGGTCTCGGTATCGAGCGTATGACCATGCTCAAGTACCGCACCAACGACATCCGCCTCTATTTCGAGAACGATGTCCGTTTCCTGCAACAATTCAAGGCCGCCACGCGTTAGAGGCAATCAGGAATTGTAATTCCAAGAGGGCTGCAAGCCCGACACGTGTCAACCCGGGGTGAGCGAAGCGAGCCCTGGGATCAAAAAGAAAAACATCAAAAAATAACAATAATGACAAAAACGCAAAAATGGATTAACATCGCGATCGGTGTGATCATCGGTATAGTGGCGTCGGCCGTCTATATCATGACTGCCGAGCCTACGGTCTCGTGGTGGGACTGCGGTGAATATATCGCCACCACATCGAAATTGCTCATCGGGCACCCGCCTGGAGCACCGACGTTCCAGATTCTCGGACGCATCGCCACTCTTTTTGCAGGAGACGATGTCACCAAGATGGCTTTCTGTGTGAACTGTATGTCGGCGATATGCAGCGGCATGACCATCATGTTGCTCTATTTCAGTATCGTACGTCTTGCGCGCAAGCTCGTCGCCAAATGGGGTGAGCTGAACACGCCGCGTTTCATCGCTGTCCTCGGCACTGCGTTGGTTGGCGCATTAACGTACACGTTCTCAGATACTTTCTGGTTCTCCGCTGTGGAAGGCGAAGTCTATGCCATGTCCTCTTTCTTCACCGCCTTGGTCTTCTGGTGTATTTTGAAATGGGACGAGGAGTACGAGTTCCCGAAGCCGAACGTGAACCCCAACCGGTGGATCGTGCTGATCGCCTATTTGGTGGGCCTTTCCATCGGTGTCCACCTGTTGAACTTGCTGACACTGCCTGCCATCGGTCTGATCATCTACTATCGTCTCAATCCGAAGGCCACCGGCATGGGTGCGGTGCTTGCGTTTGCCATCATCTCCTTTGTGTTCAGCTTCTTCTGTTCACCGCTGTGGATGGTTTTGATTTGGCTGTTTGTGACCACGCCGCTGCTTATCCTTTGCGCCAGAAAGGGTGCGCTGAGATCGAAGGCCGAGTGGGGGGTCACCCTCTCGCTCATCGTGTCGGTTGCGCTGCTGGGCTTTATCCTTTGGGGCATCGTGCCTCAGGTGGTGAACCTCTCCGGCAAATTCGACCTCTTCTTCGTCAACTCGCTGCACCTGCCGTTCAACTCCGGCGTGATTTTCTTCTTCCTGCTCATTGCCGCCATCATTGGTTTGGCCATGTGGTACGGTCATAAACGCAACAAGCCGGTTTTCACCATCAGTGCATTCTCCCTGATGATGCTCATCATCGGTTACTCCACCTTCATGACGCTGGTGATCCGTTCCAACGCCAACCCGACCATCGACGAGAACAGTCCGGAGGACGCCGTCTCGTTGCTCTCCTACCTGAATCGTGAGCAATACGGATCCAATCCGTTGGTGTATGGTCAGAGCTACAATACCCGCATGGTGAAGATGAAGGACGGTAACCCCATCTATTACCGGAACGAAGACACGAAGCGTTATGAGGTTTCGGATCCGAGAAAGAACAGCATTCCGGAGTACGACCCCCAAGGATGCATGTTCTTCCCGCGCATGTGGTCATCCGAGAAACAGTCCCAGTATATCCAATGGTTGAACAATCGCTACAATTCGGACAGTCCTTCCGACAGGGAAAACCGGAGGCTGTTGGCCCGCGGCGGTACCCCCACCCGGGAGCAGAACCTCAAGTTCTTCCACTCATATCAACTGGGTTACATGTACTGGCGTTATTTCATGTGGAATTTCGCCGGCCGTCAGAACGACATCCAGGGTCACGGCGACTATCAGAACGGCAATTGGATTTCCGGTTTCTCGGCCATCGACAATCCGATGGTGGGCAACATGAAGGATCTGCCGACCGCCATGGAGCGCCCGGGACACAACAAATACTACCTGCTCCCGCTGTTGTTGGGACTTGTCGGTCTCCTTTTCCAAACGAAAAACGACAGCAAGCATTCGTTCGTGGTCTTTATGCTCTTTGCCATGACGGGTTTGGCTATTGCCGTGTATTTGAACATGTACGCCTTCCAGCCGCGTGAGCGTGACTACGCCTTTGCCGCTTCTTTCTACGCCTTTGCGATGTGGGTCGGCTTCGGCGTGCTGGGCATCTACCGCCTGTTCGAGAAGCTGCAGAGCAAGAGCGTGCAGGTCGTCGGCGCAGCCCTCACCACGTTGGTCTGCTTCGGCGCGGTGCCTTGTGTGATGGCCAAGGAGAACTGGCACGACCACGACCGTTCCGACCGCTATACCGCGCTGGCTATCGCCAAGAACTACCTCGACTCGTGCGAGCCCAACGCCATTCTCTTCACCCTCGGCGACAACGACACCTTCCCGCTTTGGTACGCCCAGGAAGTGGAAGGCTATCGTACCGACGTGCGTGTTTGTAACTTGATGTTGTTGAGCACCAGCTGGTATGTGGACCAAATGAAGCGCAAAGCTTACGATTCGGATCCGCTGCCGATATCCATGACGTGGGATCAGTATAAAGATGGCACGCGCGATGTGCTTTACCTGGATCCCGCCGGTAACCAGTATGTGGATCTCAAGGCCGTGATGGATTATGTGAAGTCAGATAACTTCAAAAATACGCGAAGCCTCTTCCTGGTCAGTTCGAGGAATTATCCCAGCAACGGCCGCGCCATCCCCGCCAGCTTCTCGCTTCCGGTGGACAAGGAAAAGGTGCTGGCCAACGGTATTGTGGCTCCTGAGGACGCCGACCTTGTGGTGGACAAGCTGATGTGGAACATGAAAACCGACAACATCAATGCACTTACCAAGGCGTATATCGTGATGATGGACATCTTGGTGAACAACAATTGGGAGCGTCCGGTGTATTATGCTTCCACCGCTGGTTCGGAGGCTTACCTCGGATTGGAGAACTACTTCCAGTTGGAAGGTTTTGCTTACAAGTTGGTGCCTATCCGTACCACTGGTTCCAGATACGGCGAAACCGGTCGCGTGAACTCCAAGAGCCTGTACCACAATGTGATGGAAGTGTTTGACGACCACAGTCGTTTGGATCCTGTCAAGAACCCGAATGGCGGTCAGCACGAAGCCTATAAGTACTTGTGGGGTGGTTTCAACGACCCGAGTGTCTATCACAGCGAAGACAATACGCGTTTGACCCCGCTTATCCGTCGTCTCTATGCCCGCCTCGCCGATCAACTTATGGCTGAAGGCGACAAGGACAAAGCGCTCAAGGTGCTGCAGCACGGCAACGAAGTGCTTCCGGACTACAACTTCCCGTATGTTTCTGTCATGTCCAACACTTACGGCTACACGCACGGTTGTTTGACCTACATGGAGGAATTCTTCAAGGTGGGCACCCCTGCCGCCGACAAGGAGGGTATGACGATGGCCAACCGGATTTGGGACGAACAGGTCGCTCTCTTCAACTGGTACAACAACAGTGACGAGCGGACGCTTGACTATCGCAGCGGTGACATCCATTACGATTTCCTGTTCCTGCATTATATGATGAACAACATCAAATACCCGAACAACGAACTGGCAAAGCGCTACAAAGAGATGAAGATCGACAAAGTGGCGATGAGTTATGCCAAGACGCTGCAAGCCTCCATCAGTTCTGAGCTTCGCAGAGCCGAAATGAACCAGCAGACGGTGGGCGGCGCGCTTCAGGAACTGCACCAGATTCGGGAAATCGCGCAGATGATTGGCGACAACCAAACTGCTCAAAAGATCGACGGCATGGCCTCTTCTTCGCTTGACATGCTGAACAGTGTTTCCAGGGAACTGGGCATGGCCTTCCGGAATTTCTACAACGGTATGGACAGACCTGCAACGCTGGACGAGACCATTCCTGAGGATGAAAACGAACCTGAAGAATAAAACGAAAATACATCCATTATGAAGAAATTTGCAGTGATATTGTGCGGCTGCGGCACACTGGACGGCAGCGAAATCCACGAGTCGGTGATGACTTTGCTGGCCATCGACCGCAATGGCGGCGAATATCAGATCTTTGCTCCCGACGATTGGCAGTACCATGTCGTGAACCATGTTACCGGTCAGCCGATGGAGGAGCGCCGCAACATGCTGTTGGAGGCCGCTCGCATCGCCCGCGGCAACGTGAAACCCATCGAGGAGTGCCGCGTCGAGGATTTCGACGCGGTGGTGTTCCCCGGCGGCAATGGCTCAGCCAAGAACCTCTTCACGTATGCGTATGAGGGTGCTGCCTGCAGCGTGCGCGAGGATGTGGCGGCCGTGATCCGCGCTTTCCACAACGCTGGCAAGCCCGTCGGTGCCCTCTGCATCGCCCCCGTCATGATTGCCAAGGTGCTGGGCGATGTCACCGTCACCGTGGGAAGTGACCCCGGAACCATCCGCAACGTGGAATCCTTCGGCACGAAACACGAGGTCACCGTTCAGAAAGGTGTCTGTTCCGACAAAGTCAACAAGGTCTTCACCACGCCTTGCTACATGCTTCCCGCGCGTATCGGCGACATTGCCGACTGCGCCGACAACCTCATCAAGGAAATGATAGCGGCTATTGGCTGTTAGCTGTTAGCTATTAGCTATTGGCTGTTGGCTATTGGCTATTGGAGGAAAATCCAATGATAATAGCCAACAGTTTTTGTGCAGAAAGTATAGTAAACAACATAATATTCTTTGCTAAAAGCTAAATGCAAAGAGCCAAAAGCTAAATGAACAACATTGTCATTGTCGGGTTTTCGGGTGCGGGAAAGAGCACTGTCGGCAAGCGGCTTGCCAAAAAGCTCGGCATGACTTTCGTTGATCTTGATCTCTACATTGAAAAAAAATATCACACGGCGATTCCCCTGCTTTTCCAAAAGTACGGGGAATCGGCGTTTCGTACCTTGGAGACTGCCGCTTTGGCGGAAGTGCTGGTGATGGAGAATGCTGTGATTGCCGTGGGCGGCGGCACTCCCTGCTTCGATGACAATATGGCGAAAATCAACGCCCAAGCCACCAGCGTTTATCTGCAACTTGATGAAAACGAATTAGTTGAACATCTTTTACATTCCAAAAAGAAACGTCCGCTGACGAATCATCTCAGCGAATCCGAATTGCGCGAGTACGTAAAGAAGAATTTAGCCATAAGAGAACCCTACTACCTGCAGGCGCAGAAGATTCTCACTCTTGAAAATGTTGAATCTCAGCTACTAACGGTTAACGGCTAACTGTTCTTGTATCCGCGCCATTTCTCCACCACAGCGTTGAAATCTTCCGGCAATTCCGATTCGAAGAGGATGTTTTTGCCGGTGATGGGGTGTTTGAATCCCAGGGATTTGGCATGGAGCGCCTGACGAGGCATCAGGGCGAAGCAGTTGCGGATGAATTGCTGATATTTGGTGAACGTGGTGCCCTTGAGGATGCGGTTTCCGCCGTAGGCTTCGTCGTTGAAGAGCGGATGCCCGATATATTGCATGTGGACGCGGATCTGGTGCGTGCGGCCGGTTTCCAGCTGGCACTCGACCAACGTCACGTAGCCGAATCGTTCCACCACGCGCCAGTGCGTGACGGCGTGCTTGCCTTGGTCGCTGCCTTCGGGGAAGACGGTCATCACCATGCGGTCCTTGGGGTTGCGCCCCACGTTGCCCACAATCGTGCCGGAATCTTCCTCCATGTCGCCCCACACCAGCGCCCAGTATTTGCGCTCCAGGTCGTGGTCGAAGAAAGTCTTCGCCAGCCGCATCTGGGCCAGTTCGTTTTTGGTGACGGCCAGCAATCCGGAAGTGTTTTTGTCGATACGGTGAACTAACAGCGGCTTCATCGGGGAGCCGTCCTCCAATTTTTGGTCGCGGAGGTAGTAGTAGAGTGCGTTGACGAGCGTGCCGGTGTAGTTCCCGTAGGCGGGATGCACCACCATGCCCGCCTCCTTGTTGACGATCAGCAGGTCGTTGTCCTCATAGACAATGTTCAGCGGGATGTCTTCGGGCAGGATTTCGGTCTCGTTGGGCGGATTCGGCATCAGCACGGAGATGGTGTCGCCGGGGCGCACTTTGTAGTTCTGTTTCACGGGATTGCCGTTCACCAGGATACAATCCGCCTTCGCCGCCTGTTGCACCTTGTTGCGCGACGTGTTCGCGATCAAGTTGAACAGGTATTTGTCAATGCGGAGCATTTCCGTCCCCGCCGTCACCTCGAACCGAAAATGTTCGTATAGTTCGTCTTTTTCTTCGGAACTTTTGACTATTTCACTCATTTTTTGCTATTCATACCCAGGGTTGCGGCCTGCGGCCTTACCTTGGGCTAACCTAGATAAAAGTATTCCGTTTCCAAATTATTATCTTCCCCAAAAAAGCTAATAGCTAAAAGCCAAAACTACCGGTTGCAGGCTTTGCAGATGATTTTCTTCGCCTCTTCGTTTTCCAGAATGCAGGTCGGCAGCTTGTCGATGAGGCCGCACAGGCGCACGGAATTCTTGTCGGCGGCCAGTTGCACGGCTTTGGTGAAGAGTCCGCTCAAGTAGGTTTCTTCGCGGTGGGCCGCCAAGGAGACGTAGGAGAAGATGAAATCTTCGGAGATGGTCGGGTCGTCGAGGAACGGGGTCATCAACGAGAGGGAGTACATGTAGTCGTAACGTTTGTTGAAGTAGGAGGCCAACTTGAAGGCGTTCTTCCAGCTGTCCATCTTCTCGTTGCGGATTTCCTTGATTTTGGCGTATGTGGCGTTGACAAGCGCGGTGGATTCCGCGTTGACGGGCACGGTGTCAAGGTAGTTGATGACCTTGAACTGGTATTCGAGGTTGAGGCTGTTCACGCGGTCTTTCGGGATGGCGGGAATCGAGTAGAGCCGGTCGATGGCGGCTTGTGTCTTGGCAATGTCGGCCTGGGAGTTGATCTTGGCGGCCAGCACATCGGCCACGGTGGTGTTGTACAACAGCTGTTGGTTGGCCGTGTTGAGGTTGTAGATCTTCGTCATCTGCTCGGCCATCGCCGGAGTCAGCTTGGAACTCTTGTAGTATTGGGCGTAGAGTTTGTTGTTGAGCAGTGTCTGGTACTCTTTCTTGAACGGGATCTCCATTTTTTCAAGGGAAGAGGAGGAGAATTTGCCGCTCTCGACCTGTTTGAGGATGTAGTTTTCCACCGACATGGCGAATCCGAGTTGTTTCGGGTCTTTGACGGCATTGTTGAATTTCCACAGGGCGAAGGCTTCCTCGCTGGTCGGGGAATCGGCATAGTAGGTCACGGAAAGGCGGAGTTCCATGGTGCGGAGCGGGGCCAGATAGACCGTGTCTAACAGTTTCGCGGCATAGCGGTTGTAAAGGCGCAGCTCTTTGGCGGCGTTCTCCAAAGTGCCGAAGCTCAGGTCGTAGTACTCTTCGTTCGAGGCGATTTTCTCTTTGAATTCGTCCCAGCAGTAGTCATACACCAGCTTGATGTCCGCTCCAGGGAAATAGCGCTGGAGGTCTTTCTTGACGGCGTTGGCGCGTTTTTCCTGGATGGGCTTGTAGGAGGCGTCCTGGTAGTAGTCGGGGGAGATGTGCGAGATGAGTTCGATGCTGTTGACTTTGTATGGCGGGAGGTTGGGGTCCGCCTGGTCGAGGTTGAAGCCGGCGGCAGTGTACTCGGTCTTCTTGGCCTCGTAGGGGAAGGAGAGGCTTGCGAAGCCTTCTTCAGGCGAAATGACCCACTCGCCGGTGCTCTTGATGCCGGTCTCGTCCTTCACGAAGTTGATCTTCTCGGTGTAGTCGGCGCCTTTGCTCTCGATATGCTTGGCGATGACGGAGCGACAGACGCGGTTGCCCTCTTTGAGTACCAACACGATGATATCCAGGTTTTTGCTGTCGTCAACTTCGGCCGGAAGGTCGCCGAGTTTGGCGATGAGCTTGCCGGACTTGAGGTTCGCGTTCTCGTTGGCGGCCATCATTTTCTCGAAGGTGATGGGTTTGGTGACCACGCCGCGGTGGAAGAGGTCATAATCGACCTGGTGGTTGTCGCATTCGTACTGGCCTTCCTGCACGATGTCGATGGCGATGGCGTCGCCCTCCTTGCCGATGAGCCGTTTCAGTTCTTTGTAGTTGTCGCAGTTGAGGTAGATTTCGCCGTTTTTGTTCACCGAGACGCACTCGGAGAGGATTTCCATGCCCGGCTCGGTGGCGCATTTCTTGCAGATTTTCTCGTCATATCCTTTCAAACCGGCCTGTCCCTTGGTGTAGGGCAGGTCTTTCTCGCCGTAACCTGCCTTGTAGCGGTTGAAAGTGCGGTCGTTGCCCAACACGAGCGAAATGTACATGCTTTTCATCGACATGTCGGTGTTGTATCCGAAACCCATGTAGGTGTATTGTTCGTTGAGCAGCACGTCGGCGGTTTTCAGGTTTTTGAGGAAGGACTGCACGAGCGAGAGGCAGAGGTCGTAGTAGGAGTATTCGGCTTCGCCCATGTAGGCTTTGGCCTTGGCGACCAGCTCCTCGCCGTTGCCGGCCAGACCGTACTTGCGAAGACGGTAGTAGGTCGTTTTGTAGGGAGCGTTGTTCTCCAGGGTCTTCTCATCCTTGGAAGCCTGATAATCAGCCTGGAACTGTGCGGTGGAGTCCAAGCTGACATCGTGTTTCAGCTTCGGCACATAGCGGTATTCGGCGCGTGCCAGATCCACCATTTCGGTGAAACATTGGTACAGGATTTTCTCGTCGTAGTTGTTCGGCGCAAAATTCCGCACATATTTGGCATTTTCTTTCAATGCGGAGGGGTCAAACCCACTGTATTGATTTTCCGTTTGGGCGAAAGATAAAACACTGAGAAACAGCGTGATAGAAAAAATCGAGAGCGTAGATTTTATATTCATAACCGACATTTTTAATATTTCACATTTAATTTAGCAAAGGTACAATAATTTCATAATCAACAAACGAAAGTTCTTTTTTTTTGGAAAAAAACACCTTCTTCCCCGAACAACTCCTCTAAACTCATAAACGTCTAAACGCTAAACCGAAAAAAGTGTATCTTTGCAAGTTTTTATTAAAAATTGTAAAATGCAGAATATCAGGAACATCGCCATTATTGCGCACGTTGACCACGGCAAGACAACGCTCGTGGACAGAATACTTTACCAATCTCATCTTTTCCGCGAGAACCAGCAAGTGCAGGATTTGGTGCTGGATAACAACGATTTGGAGCGCGAACGTGGCATCACTATTTTGTCGAAGAATGTCTCGGTGAGATATAAGGGGGTGAAAATCAATGTGATTGACACTCCGGGCCACAGCGATTTCGGCGGCGAGGTGGAGCGTGTGCTCAACATGGCCGACGGCGTGCTCTTGGTGGTCGATGCTTTCGAAGGCCCCATGCCGCAGACGCGTTTCGTGACGCAAAAGGCTATCGAACTGGGACTTAAGCCCATCGTGGTCATCAACAAGGTGGACAAACCCAACTGTCACCCCGACCTCGCGCAGGAGGCTGTCTTCGAACTGATGTTCAATCTCGGCGCCACCGACGAACAACTTGATTTCCCGACGGTTTACGGCTCTGCCAAGAATGGTTGGATGGGTCCCGACTGGAACAACCCGACTTCCGACATCTCTTACCTCCTCGACACCATCATTGAGCAGATTCCCGCCCCGAAAGTGGAACCGGGCAACCTGCAGATGATGATTTCGTCGCTGGATTACTCTTCCTACGTCGGCCGTATTGCCGTGGGACGAGTCAAACGTGGTACGATCCAATGGGGACAGACGGTCTCCCTGGTGAAGCGCGACGGCACGGTGCAGACTTCGAAAATCAAGGAACTGTATGTGTTCGAGGGACTTGGCAAGGAGAAATACAAGAATCCGGTGGAGGCCGGCGAAATCTGCGCCCTGCTCGGTCTGGACGATTTCGAAATCGGCGACACCGTGGCGGATGCTGAAAATCCCGAGCAACTGCCGCCCATCAAAGTGGATGAGCCGACCATGAGCATGCTCTTCACCATCAACAACTCCCCGTTCTTCGGGAAAGAGGGTAAATATGTCACTTCCAGACATTTGCGTGACCGTCTCTTTGCTGAATTGGAGAAGAACTTGGCCCTGCGTATCGAGGAAACCGACTCTCCCGACCGTTTGAACGTCTTCGGGCGCGGCATCCTGCACCTCTCTATCCTCATTGAGACGATGCGCCGTGAGGGCTATGAGCTGCAAGTGGGTCAGCCTCAGGTGATTATCAAAGAGATTGACGGGCAGAAGTGCGAACCCGTGGAGCAACTCACCGTGCTGGTTCCTGAAGAAATGTCGAGTCGTGTCATCGACTATGTGTCCAGAAGAAAAGGCGACTTGCTGTCGATGGATGTGGTCAATGACCGTGTGCACCTCAACTTCACGATTCCGTCGCGCGGCTTGATCGGGTTGACCAACCAGTTGCTGACGGCCACGGAGGGCGAAGCCATCATATCGCACCGTTTCATCGAGTTCCAGCCGTGGAAGGGCGAGATCGCAGGCCGCCACGCCGGTTCGCTCATCGCCATGGAGACCGGTCAGGCATACGCCTACTCGCTCAACAAACTGCAGGATCGCGGCCGCTTTTTCATCGAGCCCAACGACCCGGTTTACGCCGGTCAGGTCATCGGCGAGCATATCCGCCAATCCGATTTGGTGATCAATGTCTGCAAATCCAAAAAGCTGTCGAACATGCGTGCCGCCGGTTCCGACGAGAAACTGATTCTTGCCCCCGCGGTGAAGTATTCGCTGGAGCAGTACATGGAGTTTATCGCCAAGGACGAATATTTGGAAATCACTCCGCAGAGCTTGCGCGTGCGCAAGATCATCTTGGACGAAACCGAACGCAAGCGCGCAGAGAAGCGAAACACCGACAACTAATCTATGCAGAACGAGGTTTTTTTCGAGCACCTTTGCGAGGAGTTGCGGCAGAACCGGGGATTGTATCCGTACTACAAGCTGGTTGACGGGTCGCCCTCGCGGCAGTTGTTCCGCAAGTCTTACTTTATGCAGCGGTTGGAATATCTGGACCGTAACATTGACCTCGGCAAACATCCGAAAATCTGGGATTGCGGGTGCGGCTACGGCACCACGGGCTTCTATTTCGCGATGAAAGGTCAACCCGTTTACGGCACCACGTTGGAGTATTACCCCGAACAGTGGGAGAACCGGCGCAAATTCTGGGCGCAGTTCGGCGACGCCTCGCTCTGCACGTTCCAATATGCCAACCTCTTCGACCAAGCGTTCGAGGAGGAGAGTTTCGACTACATCATCCTTCAGGACACGCTCCACCACATCGAGCCGCTGGACGAGGCGTTGAAAATATTCCGGAAAGTGCTCAAACCTGACGGAAAACTGATTCTGATTGAGGAAAACGGCGGCTGCTGGATCAAGAGCGCCATGCTTTTCAAACAGCGCGGTCGCAAGCGAATCATCTCCGTTTATGATGAGAATCTCCAGAAGGAGGTGCTGATGGGCAACGAGAACATCCGTTCCGAGAAAGAATGGCGAAAACACTTTGTGGAAGCGGGTTTCAGGCTGGACGAAGAGAGTCTCCAGTATATCCGTTTTCTTCCATCCTGGCATTTAAATGTGGGAAATATGAGAAAAAAAGTAGAAAAAGAACAAAAGATATGGAAGAAAAGTGCATTTTTGCGCCATCATTTTTTCTGGGGGGTGAATATGGTGTTTGGTAAGTAGGGAATAGGGAGTAGTGAATAGGGAATAGGGAATAGTGAATAGTGAGTAGGGAGTAGTGAATGGTGAGTAGTGAATAGTGAATAGTGAATAGGGAATAGGGAGTAGTGAATAGTGAATAGTGAATAGGGAATAGTGAGTAGTGAATAGTGAGTAGTGAATGGTGAGTAGTGAATAGGGGATAGAGATTAGGGATAGGGAGTAGAGGTTAATGTGAAACAAAAATTTCAAATATGAACGAAAATATACAACCGCAACAAGATCAGCAGGAGACCCGCTCGCGCAAGTTTTGGCGAGTGGTGTTGGGTTCTATGGTGGGCTTCGTGCTTGCCTCCATCATCGTCTCTATTCTGAGTATCCTGATGTTTCTCGGGATGATTGCATCTCTTGAGAAAACGGCTTCGTCTGCCATGTCCTCTTCCGCGAATGTGAAGGACAACAGCGTGCTGGTGGTCGATTTGTCAACCCCTATCGCGGAACGGGCTGTGGAAATTCCTTTCGATTTCGGCTCTTACGCGCAGCAGAGTGTCGGTCTCGATAAAATCCTGGCCTCGTTGAAGTCTGCGGCGGGAGATTCCAAAATCAAAGGCATCTATTTGAAAACCAGTACTGTAAGTGCTGCTCCCGCCTCTATCAAGGCCATCCGTGATGCGTTGATGGAGTTCAAGAAGTCGGGGAAGTTTGTTTATGCTTACAGCGATGTCTATACCCAGAACGGTTACTATATGTCCACCGTTGCTGACAAGATCCTGCTGAATCCGAGCGGCGACATGTCGCTGAAAGGTTACGCCTTTCAACTGATGTTTTACAAAAATCTCATTGATAAAATGGATGTTGATGTGCAGATTTTCCGTCATGGGCAGTTCAAGAGCGCGGTGGAGCCTTACTTTTTGGACAAGATGAGCGAAGCCAACCGCGAGCAGATGTCCACGTTGGCCAACTCCTTGTGGCAGGTCTTTTTGCAGGATGTGTCCAAGGCGCGCAACATCTCGATCGACGATTTGAACAACATTGCCGACAACCTGCTCTGCTCTTCCCCCAAGGCGGCGCTGGAACTGAAACTGGTTGACCAGCTGGCTTATGCCGACGAGGCCGAGAAGCTGATCAAGGTCAAGCTGAACCTCGGCGAGAACGACAAGCCCAATTATGTTTCCCTCGGGCAATATGCCAAGACCTTGCCTGAGAAGGACGGAGGCGGTCAGAAAGTGGCGGTGTTCTATGCGTTCGGGGATATCAGCGACGGCAAGGGCGACAGCGAGAAGGGCATCTATTCGGAGACTTTCGTGAAGGAATTTCGCAAAGTTTACAAAGATAAAGACGTGAAAGCCATTGTTTTACGTGTCAACTCCCCCGGTGGCAGCGCTTTGGCGTCCGAGAATATTTGGCATGAGATTGAGAATGCCAAAGCGGCGGGCAAGAAAGTGGTGGTTTCCATGGGCGACTACGCGGCTTCCGGCGGCTACTACATTTCCTGCAACTCCGACTATATCTTCGCGGAGCCCAACACCATCACCGGTTCCATCGGCGTGTTCGGGATGGTGCCTTCCTTGCAGCGCTTCCTGAAGAACAAGATCGGAATCACCATCGACGAGGTCGGTTCCAACGAGCATGCCAGCAGCGGTGGGATTTACCGTCCGTTGGACGAGTTGGAGAGCCAGCGCCTGCAGGCTTCCATAGAGGATATCTACAGCACCTTCACCAAGCGCGTGGCCGATGGTCGCAGAATGGACGTGGCGTATGTGGACAGCATCGGGCAAGGCCGTGTCTGGGCCGGAAGCGATGCGCTCAAGCTCGGTCTTGTGGACGAGCTCGGCAATCTGGACAAAGCCATTGCGAAAGCCGCGGAGTTGGCGGCGCTCGACAGCTATGATGTTTGTTATTATCCCAAACAGAAAGACTGGTTTTCCCTCCTTTTCAGCGTGAAAGACGATGCGGTGGATGCCGCTGTCCGCGCACGGCTGGGACAATTCTATTATATGTTCGACGGCATGCAACAAGTACTCGGCTGTGACGGTGTACAAGCGCGGATGCCTATGGTGTTTACTATTGAATAATCATTAAAAATCAAATCGCTATGCCTTTAATCGCTATGCCTGTAGAATTTTACACCGCGGCCTTCAATATTTACCTTTGGGTTATGATTGGTCTCGCCGTTGTGGTGTTTATCTCGCTCTATTTTGTCGAAGCCGGCTACGGTATGTTCACCTCCAGCAAATGGGGAAAAAGTATCAACAACAAGTTAGCCTGGTTCTTGATGGAGTTCCCTATTTTCCTGGCCATGATCGTCATCTGGTTGGCGTCGCCGCACCGATTCGAAATCGTTCCGATGGTCTTCTTGCTGATTTTCGAGATACACTATTTCCAACGCTCCATCATCTTCCCGTGGCTGATGAAGGGTAAAAAAAGCCAGATGCCCATAGCCGTCATGTTCATGGGTATCGCTTTCAATATCCTGAATGCCATGATGCAGGGGTATTGGATTTTCATCGAATCCTTCAAGCAGAATTACTGTGTGTTGGGACTCTCCTACAGCGATATCGCGTGGTTGTGGTCGCCGCAGTTCATCATCGGTGTCATCATTTTCTTCCTCGGCTTCTACGTCAATTTGCGTTCGGACTACATCATCCGTCATTTGCGCAAGAGCGACGAGGATACCAAGCATTACCTCCCGCAAGGATTTATGTTTGAGTATGTTACCAGTGCCAACTATCTTGGTGAACTGATGGAGTGGTTGGGTTTCGCCATCCTTACGTGGTCCATTTCGGGTCTGGTGTTCTTCCTTTGGACTTTCGCCAACCTGGTGCCCCGTGCCAACGCCATCTACAAGCACTACAAAGTCGAGTTTGGCGACATAATGGAGAAAAAGCGTCTGAAACGGGTGTTCCCGTTCATCTATTAGTCAAGCGACAGGCAAAACTAACGGCCGAACATTTCCGACTCGACGAGTTCGCAAATGATGTGGCCGATCATAATGTGGCTTTCCTGGATACGAGGAGTGTCCTGGGAGGCCGCATTTAGTAATATGTCCGCGAAATCTTTCATTTTGCCGCCGGTCTCGCCGGTCATTGCGATGATTTTGACGCCCATTTCCTTGGCCACCTCGAAGGCGTTGAGGATGTTCTTGGAGTTGCCGGAGGTGGAGATGCCCACGATGACGTCGCCGGCTTTGGCGGTGCCGCGGAGGAGGCGCGAGAAGATGAGGTCGTAGCCGTAGTCGTTGCCCACGGCGGTGAGGTAGGAGGTGTTGCAGTGGAGGGCTTCGGCGTTGAGCGGCGGCCGGTCGAAGTAGAAACGTCCGGAAAGCTCGGCGGCGAGGTGCTGGGCGTCTGCCGCGCTGCCGCCGTTGCCGCAGAAGTGGATTTTGCCACCGCCCCGCAGCGATGCGGTGATCATCTCCGCCGCCTGCTGGATGCGGCTTTGAAAGTCGGGATTGTCCAAAATCGCCTGTTTCGCGGCGATGGATTGTTCGATGGATTGGGGTATTCTGGGGTTTGTCATTTTTGGGATTAGTGAATAGTGATTAGTGATTAGTGAATAGGGAATAGGGAATAGTGAGTAGTGAATAGTGAGTATGTTTTGTATTATTAGATTTCCGTGAGCAGCCCCGGAGGGGCAAAAGCTCGGTAGAAATTGACATAATCAAAGCAATTCCTGCTGTGCGCGGGCGTAGTCTTCGGGGATGCCGATGTCGATGAAGTAGCCGTCGGAGGGCATGGCGTAGAAGAGTTCCTGGGTGTAGAATTTCGTCATCAGGTCCTTTTCGAAGGAGAATTTCCGTGGTTGCGGGTGTTTGTCGAACAGTTTGCGGTTGATGAGATAGACTCCGCCGTTGATGTAGCCGCGGCCGAAAGTGACCTGTTTCTCGATGAAAAGGGCGATCAGGTTGTCGTCGCTGATGGTGACGCTGCCGTAGCGGGAGACGTCCTCCACCTCGCGCAGCACGATGGAAAGCAGACCGCCTTTCTCTTCGTGGAAGCGCTCGAAAGCGTCCAAATCCACCTTGAACATCGTGTCGCCGTTGATGACTAACACGTTGTCCGTTGTGCACTTGGACATGGCGAAGAGGATGCCGCCGCCGGTGCCCAATGGTTCCGTCTCCACGGCGTAGTCAATCTCCAACGATTTGTAGTGCGTGCCGAAAAACTCTTCGATTTTCTCGTGCAGATAACCCACCGACAATACGACTTTATTGTATTGGTAATCAATTAGATAATCGAGGATATAAGTCAAGAAAGGCCGTCCGTTGACGGGTGCCATCGGCTTGGGCAGGTCTTTGACCACGCCTTGCAGCCGGGTGCCGAAGCCGCCGGCCAGGATGATCGCTTCTTTTGTCATATTGTCCATGTTTTGAGGCCTTCCGTGACAAATTCGTAGCGTTTCGACTGACCTCCGAACTCTGCGAGGCGGTCGATGACTTTGTAGCGGGCGTTGGAGGGGCAGTAGAAGAACATGAAGCCGCCGCCGCCCGCGCCGGAGATTTTGCCGCCGGTGGCGCCTGCGCGGATAGCCGCCTCATAGACCTCGTCGATGAAGGCGTTGGAGATGCTGTCGGCCATCTGCTTTTTGTGCTGCCAGCCTTCGTTCAGGATCTGCCCTATGGCGTCCAGGTCGCCCTTCAGCAGCACCTCCTTCATGTGGAAGGCCTGTTCCTTCAGGGCTAACATCGCGTCGATGGATTTCTGCTTCTTTGCGGTGACGTTTTTCTGCTGTTCCTCGATGATTTTCGCGGAAACATGGCTGGTGGCGGTGTGGTAGAGCACGAGGTTGTGCGCCAGTTCGTCAAGGTAACGCTGGCGGATGCGCAACGGGTTGACAATCACATTGTCGCCGATGAATTCCATGTAGTTGAAACCGCCGAAGGTCGCGGCGTACTGGTCCTGTTTGCCGCCGGCCATCTGCAGGTCCACGCGTTCGATTTCGTAGGCTAATTTCGCGATGTCGTATTCGCCCAGCGGGAGCTTCAGCCACTCCACGAACGCGCCGAGGATGGAGACCACCAAGGTGGAAGAGGTGCCGAGGCCGGAGCCGGGAGGCGCGTCCACGAAAGTGCTCATCTTGAAGGATAACGGCTTGTGTGTGAATTGTTTGACAATACGGTTATAAACTCCTTTGTGAAGGATGAAATAGCCTTCGGGGGTTAAATGCTCCGTTGCTTGTAGCGCTTCCCCCAACTCCTCTTTGGCAGGATTTTCGAACACAATCTGTCCGTTGTCCAACGGTTCCAGGGTGGTGTAGGCGTACATGTTTATCGTGGCGTTGAGGATGGCGCCGCCGTAGATGTCGGAAAACGGCGAGACGTCCGTGCCGCCGCCTGCGAGACCCAACCGAAGAGGAACTTTACTGCGAATTATCATAATACTTTATTACAATGCAAATTACAACAAATACAACACTTGCTTATGTTTTCTAATCAAGCGTGCAAAGGTATATAAATTTTGAATACGAACGAATGACGATTTCCTCTGTGGAAACGTGCCCTGGCGCGTCTTTACAACGGTAAATCGAAACATGTCTGTTATTTCATCGTCTCCTTGATTGCCTCGATGAATTTCGACCACGCGTACTTTTTCTTCTCCTCCGTCACGTTTCGTTCGAATTCCTCTTGCTTATGCTCCTGGAAGAAGCGGTGCAGTGCGTCGGCAATCTGTTTGGCATCGGGTTCGACCACGTAGCCGATTTTGCCGTCGGGGACGATTTCGGGCAGGCCGCCGACATTGGTCACCAACATCGGTTTCTCGAAATGGAAGGCGATCTGGGTGACGCCGCTCTGTGTGGCGGTCTTGTAGGGCTGTGCCACGATGTCGGCCGCGCTGAAGTAGCGGTTCACCTCGCTGTCGGGGATGAAATCGGTACAGAGTATCACTCGGTCTTCGATGCCCAACTCCTTGATTTGCTTGAGATAAGGTTCTGGGTCTCCGTAAAACTCGCCGGCCACGATGAGTTTGACCCCGTCCTCTTTCAGGCGGTTGTCGGCGAAGGCGTCCAGCAGAAGGTCCAGTCCCTTATAGCCTCGTATGAACCCGAAGAAGAGCACGTAACGGTTGTCGGGGCTGAGGTTAAGCAGTGAAAGGGCGGTCTCGCGGGAAAGTCGTTCGCCGTAGTGGTCATACAACGGGTGGGGGCTGAAAACGGCGGGCTTGTCGGCCGTGAACAATCGGAGGTCGGCCAGCACCGACTTCGACATCGCCACGAAACCGTCGGTGGGACGGATAAAGTAGCGCACGAACATTTTGTCGCCGATGCGGTGCTCGTGCGGGATGACATTGTCGAGGATGGAAACCAGCCGGGTGTGTTTGTTGCGCCGGACGATGCGGGCGATGGTGCCGAAGCAGGGTGCCATGAAGGGCAGCCAGAACTTGGTGATCATCAGGTCGGGTCTCTTGCGTTTGATTTCGTGTCCGACCTTGAACCAGTTGAACGGGTTGTAGGAGTGCACTTTGCGGACGATTTTGAGTCCTTCCGGAGCCGGTTCGGTGCTGTATTGGGTTTTCCCAGGGAACAGGAAATCCGGATACTGGTGGGTGAAGGTGTAGATTTCCACTTCGTGCCCTTGGCTTTGGAATTCGTAGGCAATCCGCTCATTGAAGGCGGAGAGTCCCCCGCGGTAGGGGTATGCTGTTCCGAGAATGATGATTTTCATAGGGTGATAGTTTGAAAGTGCAAAGATAGTGATTTTTTCTTTTTTTTGCATCGGGAAGTGTAACATTTCGTCAAAATTCATACTATAGGGGAAAACATATAATCCCGAATAAAAAAATTAAATTATATGAAGAACCATATAATATTCAAAAAAAAGTGTATTTTTGCAGGCGAAATCATATAGTTTTATGAAAACACGTTTGTCTCAATGCGTTAAAGAATTGCGCAAAAAATACGGTCTCACCCAAGAGGATTTGGCCTATCGGTCGGGAGTGAGTCTCTTTTTCGTTCGTGAGTTAGAACAGGGCAAAACTTCGCAGCGAATGGATATGGTGAATAAAGTCCTCAACATGTTTGATTATGAATTAGTGCCTCAAAAACGTGAACATGCGCAAAGCTAATATTTTCTTTAAAAACCAGTTGGCAGGCGTCCTGACAGAAACGGACATGGGGTATCGTTTCGAGTATTTGTCTGCATATTTGTCGTCAGACAATGCCCAACCCGTGAGTTTGACATTGCCATTGAGCGAAAATTCCTACGAAAGTATGGCTCTTTTTCCCGCTTTTGATGGATTGATACCCGAGGGTTGGTTGTTAGACGTGGCTTTGAGGAATACAGATATCAGTTCGTTAGACAGGATGTCGTTGTTGCTGCTTTGTTGTAAAGATTGTATCGGGGCGTTAAGTGTTGTTGAAATACCTGAAGAAGATGAGTAAATGTTTGTTTTGTAATAAAGAATTGAATTCCGGTGAAAAGGATTTTCACGCCACGTGTGCAAGGAAGTTTTTCGGAGTCTCCCCAGCTCCGATATTGGACTATACACAGGCGGATATGGATTCATTAGCTGCGGAACTCATTCAGACTCAGACCACTTTAACTGGAGTTCAACCCAAAATCTCTTTGCATCTAAACGAACATAAAGGAGGCTGCCGTTTGACCATTGTGGGGCTTTGGGGAGGATTCATCCTCAAACCGCAAACAAAGATGTTTCCTTTTCTTCCAGAGGTGGAGCAACTAACCATGTGTCTGGCTGATCAATTTGGCATTCAAACAGTTCCACACTCTCTCATTCGTATGAAAGATGGTGAGCTTTGCTATATCACTCGTCGTGTGGATCGTCTTCCATCTGGAGAAAAAGTTCCCATGGAAGATTTTTGTCAGCTTTCGGAACGACAGACGGAATACAAATACAAGAGTTCCTACGAGCAGGTGGCAAAAGTGATCCGAAAGTATTCCTATATGCCCGAAATGGATTTGACGCGTTATTACGAACTTTTAGTTTTCTGCTGGTTGACAGGCAATAACGATATGCACCTTAAGAATTTTGCATTATATAATCCTATGGGGGAAGGATTCCGATTGTCACCCGCATACGACCTTCTGAATGTTGCATTGGTGAATCCAGCTGACCAAGAAGAATTAGCGTTGACGCTCAATGCGAGGAAAAGGAAGATCAAAGCAGCAGATTTTGTCCAAGCCATGCAAAAGGCCGACATTCCTGACAAGGTCATCGCCAACATTTTTCGAAGGTTCCATCAAAAAGCACCAAAATGGTTGGATACAATACAACAATCTTTTCTTCCAAAAGAATACCAAGATGCCTATTGGCAGATGGTGTGCGATCGATTAGCGAGACTGAATGAAAAACCTGTTTGAAATAAGAGCCAGCGACCGTAATTATTCGCTTCGTGCAAACCATTGTCGCCGCTGGTTGATGATGCGCCAATAACTGCGTTTCATCTTGTCATTCAGAAAGCTGCGAGCAATCAAGTCGTTCACCATTGGCGGGAATTCCATAAAAATATCCAAGATCCGCGTGGCTCTTTTTGCGGGCAATCCGATGCGTTGGCCAAACCGCTCGAAATCTGTCCGGCACAAATGGCCCGTTCGGAGCAGGGCATCGCTTGGCTCAATGTCGGGGGCGAGCCCCCCTTTCAATCCAAGATCATCGCTTTCAAGATGGAGGTGGGTGTTCAAGAGGTCGTAAGCCGGTGCAAGCGTATATTCGCCATTGCGATTGATGAGCGAAAAATTCTTCAGATGAGCATCCTCGTTGGCATATATATAGTTGAATAATACAAGTTTGAAGAATCGCTCGGTCTCCACCATCCATGCTGGCACAACTGTCCGGATGGCGTCGGCAATCATGGCGTAATGGCCATCATATTTGAAATTGTTGTTTGTGTCCTGCTCGGTTTTGCCAAGCACCGATGCGAAATCTTCCATTGGATACTTCGTCAAATCGAGCTTTACATCAAAACGGCGGGTGATATACACGGGTTGTCCTTTCGCACTGAAACACAATGCATTCGCTGCTGTCTCGATATCATATAGCTGTGAGGCTATCTGCATGGAAAGATGTTCGTTGGCGGGAATCTGTTTGCGCGTTTGGATAGCAATCAGCGGAGCCGGTTTTAGGATAAAAGTGCCTTGCTCACCAGGGTGTGTCAGGCGGATATGACCATGCTCCACTACGGCCGAGTATTTCTCCTGTACACCGGAGATTGAAAGATTACGTTGGTTCTCTTGCAAGTCAGAATTGGCTTGAATTCCGCCAAAGTCGAAATCTAAAATAGGGGACACCTTCTCGCCGTCAAAAAGCAACTTCAGTGCCGCCGGCGAATAGGTGTCGTAACCAGGCTGCAAAGTAGCAGGACAAACGGTAATGGTTTTCATTTTCCCTCCTTTCTCAATGTGACATTGCCAATGCAGTCCATTCCGCAAATCATCTCCAACATTCCGAAAAAGTCATTGTCATCGACTTTGAAGGTTGCGCACATAGCTTTGCGATTGGCGCCTTCGGGTAACAAGTTGGTGAAAAATGGGAAAATACGGCTGGAGCGGTAAGGTTCCTCTCTTTTGGGCAGCGACAATGCAATGGCAGGTGTTTTCGGATCGGCCAAATATTGGGCAGTATAGACGAATTCGTAATCATTTCGATTCCGTTCCGTCAGCCGGCCTGCGAGTCGGTTGTCCAAATATACATCCACGGTTCTCATTTTGCGTCAAAATTATCGTTCAAATATCCTGTCTTTTTGGTCTGGATAATCATCTCCAAGCCCAAGACGTTCATTATCTTCTGCAACGTATGCAGCGTGGGATTTCCTTTCCCGCGTTCAATATCCTTGACGGTGGCGATACCCGTTTCAGCGAATTCCGCCAGATCTTGTTGCGATAATCCCAATCGCGCTCTCCGTTCCTTGATGATAGCAGCTATTTCCACCTTTTCAAAAGTATGATTTATTGTATTTCGGCGGCAAAAATACATTTTTTTTGATTTCACACAACCACAAAGTATGAAATATCATACTTTATGTTGTAAATAAAACCAGTCATCGCAGCGACCGTATTTTTTACCACCACAGCTTTGAGAAAAGCGGGAACGCCGGATGGGTTTATTTTATTCGGTTTGAGAAAGGGTATTTGATCACGATTTTCAGGTGGGCCCACAATGTCGGGAACAGGCCGAAGTGTTTCTTCATGATGAAGAACCGTTCGTACCATGCTTTTTTGCGCTGTTGCGAAGAGATGCCCGCCACCATGAACCGGGAGATGTAGTCGTCGATATAGCAGTTCTTTCTTGACGCGGAAACCACTTTGCAAACCCAGTCATAGTCCGCTGTGATCCGGTACTGCAAGTCGTAGTCGGGTGCGACGGTTTTGCGCACTAAGATAGATTGGTGGCATACCACAAGACCGTTGAGCAGACTTTTCTTGGTCAGATTCCGAGGGGCGATTTTGTGCCGTTCCCCCACAACCGTTTCATCCTCGCCAATGATGATGGATTGGCCGTAAACCACATCGCAGTCTGGATTGTGCTCAATGGTTTCAACCACTTTCTGCATGGTGCTTGGGTCGTAAACCTTGTCGCCTGCGTTGACAAACCACACGAAATCCCCTTTGGCGAGGTGCAGTCCTTTGTTCATGGCATCGTAGAGCCCTTTGTCAGGCTCGGAAATCCAGATGATTTTGCCATCCGCCTCGTCGCCTCTGTTCATGGCTGCCTCGTACGTCCCATAGCCGTGATTGTCGTACTGCTGGATTATGGCGGTGGTGCCGTCGGAGGAATGACCGTCCACAATCAGGTATTCAAAATCCTTGTTCGTCTGATTCAGTACGCTTTCTATGGTGTTTTTCAGAAAACGTTCCGCATTGTATGTGATGGTGATGACACTGACTTTCGGGTTCATTTTGCTAAAGATTTTGTTGATTTTTGAACCAATGGTACACGGTTTCAATTCCTTCGCGCAGGGTGGTCCGATGATGCCATCCGGTGTTGTGCAACAAGCTTACATCCAGTAGTTTGCGCGGAGTTCCGTCCGGTTTGGAGGTGTCGTAAACAATGCGTCCCTCGTAACCGACAACCTCTTTGACCAACAAGGCCAAGTCGTGGATGGAGAGATCCTCGCCGGTGCCGACATTCACGTGGCTTTCTGTGGAATAGTGGTTCATGAGATGCAGCAAAGCGTCTGCTAAATCGTCCACATACAGGAACTCACGCAGCACTTTCCCGGTACCCCACAGCACGACTTCTGGTTTGTTTTGCACTTTCGCTTCGTGGAATTTCCGGATCATGGCGGGCAGCACGTGCGAGCTGGTCAGGTCGAAATTGTCGTTTATGCCATACAAATTGGTCGGCATGGCGGAGATGAAGTCGCAATGGTATTGTCGCCGATAGAACTTGCAGAGTTGCATTCCGGAGATCTTGGCTAAGGCGTAGCCTTCGTTTGTGGGCTCCAGTGATCCTGTCAACAGGTGCTCTTCCTTGATGGGTTGCGGGGCCATCTTGGGATAGATGCATGAGCTGCCTAAGAAAAGCAGTTTTTTCACTTGGTATGTGTATGCCGCGTGGATCACGTTTGCGGAAATCATCAGGTTGTCATAGCAGAAGTCCGCAGGAGCCTGGCTGTTGGCCCAGATACCGCCCACTTTCGCGGCGGCAAGGAAGACGTAATCAGGCTTCTCCTCAGCGAAAAAACGGTTCACTGCCTCTTGGTTGCGCAGGTCCAGCTCGGCGTGGGTGCGGACAACGATGTTTTCATACCCGTGTTGTTCCAGGCAGCGCATGATGGCCGATCCCACCAAGCCTCTGTGCCCGGCAACATAAATTTTAGCGTTTTTTTCCATTATAAGAGTTTGGTTTATAATGTTTTCAAATCATATTGGACCATTCTGCGGACGAGTTCGGGGAAGGGCGTTTTCGTGGGATTCCAACCCAGCAGACGTTTCGCCTTTTCCGGGTTGCCCAAAAGTTGGTCCACTTCCGTGGGGCGGAAAAACCTGGGGTCAACTTCCACCAGCACGTTCCCGGTCGCCACATCGATGCCTTTTTCATTTTCGTTTTCGCCCTCCCAACGGAGCGTGATGCCCGCTTCGGCAAAGGCTAAGGTGCAGAACTCGCGGACGGAGTGCATCTCTCCGGTGGCGATTACGAAATCGTCGGGTTGCGGATGTTGCAGAATCAGCCACATGCATTCGATGTAATCGCGGGCGTACCCCCAGTCGCGCATTGCGTTGAGGTTCCCGAGATACAGCTTCTTCTGCTTTCCCTTGACAATCCGGGCGACCGCCATGGTTATTTTCCGGGTGACGAAGGTTTCGCCGCGGCGTTCGCTTTCGTGGTTGAACAAGATCCCGTTTGCCGCAAACATGCCGTAGGCCTCCCGGTAGTTTTTCGTGATCCAAAAACCGTACATTTTGGCTACTCCGTATGGCGATCTCGGATAGAACGGGGTGGTCTCCGACTGGGGCACCTCCTGCACTTTGCCGAAGAGTTCCGACGTGGAAGCCTGGTAAATCTTGGTTTTCTTCTCCATGCCCAGCATCCGGACGGCCTCCAGTATGCGCAGCGTCCCGATGGCGTCGGTGTCTGCGGTGTATTCCGGCACATCAAACGACACTTTCACGTGCGACTGCGCGGCTAAGTTGTAGATTTCGTCAGGGCAGACCGTTTGAATGATGCGGATGAGGGAGGAGGAATCCGTCATGTCGCCGTAATGCAGGTTGATTTGGCGCTTCTGCTTCATATCCTCGATCCAATCGTCCAGATACAGATGTTCGATTCTCCCCGTGTTGAAATAGGATGCGCGCCGCATGATGCCGTGAACTTCATATCCTTTTTCCAGCAGGAATTCGGCAAGATAGGATCCGTCCTGCCCGGTGATGCCTGTAATAAGTGCAACTTTCTTCATCAGATTGACCAATTTAAATTTTGCGGCAAAAATACAAGAAATATTCCAATGATGGTTTGTTTTGAAAAAAGTAGTACCTTTGCCCGAAATTTTCAAGTTATGCCCAAGAAGGTTTTTGTCAGCGGATGTTATGACATGCTCCACAGCGGACATGTCGCTTTTTTTGAAGAGGCCGCCTCGTACGGCGACTTGTACGTCGGCATCGGGTCCGACAAGACGATTTTCGAGTTGAAGGAACGCAAGACGGTGTATCCCGAGGAAGAACGTCTCTACATGATCAAGGCGCTGCGTTGTGTGAAAGACGCTTGGATCAGCAAGGGCAGCGGCATGTTGGATTTCGTGGAGGAGATGAAGGCCCTGAAACCGGACATTTTCTTTGTGAACAGCGATGGTGCGTCTCCGTTGAAAGAAAACCTCTGCAAAGAATTGGGTATTCAATACATTGTGAGTCAGCGGGTTCCGCATGGCAATCTGCCGACAAGATCAACCACGAAGTTACGCCAGCAGTGCCGGATCCCTTTCCGTCTGGATCTTGCCGGAGGGTGGTTAGACCAACCGTTTGTGAGCAAGTTTTACCCCGGGGCTGTCTTGACCATCAATCTGGAGCCGGACATCCAGTTCAACAGCCGGAGCGGTCTTAGCACGTCATCCCGCAACGCCGCCATTGAGATGTGGGGCAACCAGTTCCCCGCTGATGATCCCGAAAAACTTGCCAAAATGATTTTCCGCTACGAGAACAAGCCGGGTACGAACTACGTGAGCGGCAGTCAGGATGCCATCGGTATCGTTTTCCCCGGTTTGAACAGGTTGGAATACGACAGCGACTATTGGCCGAATCGTATAGAATCGGTGCTGGATGATGACGTTTTGGATTTCGTGGAGCAGCACATTTACATGTTTCAGTTGTTCCCGCGTGATGAACAGTTCGATGTGTTGGCGGATACGGAAATCAACACCGAAAATGCGAAAGCTTTGAGTGTCGCCGCCGACGAATGCTGGAATGCGTTGCTGAACAAAGATCTTCATGCATGGGCCAAAGCTACCACCGACAGTTTCAACGCCCAAATCAAGATGTTCCCTCACATGGTTGACCCTGAGGTCCTCAAAATTCTGGATTCCTTCAAAGACAAGGCTTTGGGCTGGAAACTTTGCGGGGCTGGAGGCGGCGGTTACTTTGTGTTCATCAGTGACCGACCGGTGGAAAACACGTTCACTATCCGCATACGCCGGAAAATGTGACGTATCACGTGATTTTGGAAATCTTCACAGTATAGTGTTATGAAAAGATATTGCCAGACGTTGAAATTGCGCGACGATGCCGATTTGATTGCGCAGTATGTGGAGGAGCACGCCCATGTGTGGCCCGAAATCAAGGCGGGAATCCGCGAGGTGGGTATTCTCGACATGCAGATTTATATCCACGGGTGCACGCTGTTCATGATTGTGGACACGGTGGACGATTTCGACTGGGAGAAAGACAACGCCCGTCTTGCCACCTTGCCGCGTCAGGCGGAGTGGGAGGCGTATATGTCGCGGTTCCAGCAGGCAGAAAAAACTGCCACCTCGGCGGAGAAGTGGCAGTTGATGGAACGGATATTCAAGTTGTAGTTTCTAAGCCGTTGCCGTTTCTTTGCGGCGTTGGTAGATGGCCCAGCCGCAGCAGCCTAAGATAATGAGGATACAGACGACGGAGCCTGCGGCACTGATCTTGTTGCCCAGGATACGGGCGTGAGGTGTGTATCGGAACTCGATTTCGTGCTGGCCTGCCGGCACCACCATGGTTCGCAGGATGTAGTCGGAACGGAAGTGGGGAGCTTCTTTCCCGTCAATGTAGGCTGCCCAGCCGCCTTTGTCGTAGAACACCTCGGAAAAGACCGCCAATTGGTCTTTGCTCGCCGAAGTCTTGTATTTTAGATTGTTAGGCTTGCATAGTGTGTTGACGATGGTCGCGGCGGTGTCGCGGCTGAAGTCTTTGCCCGAAACGTATTGCTCGTAGCGCTTATCTACAATCGCGGTGTTTCTGAGGTCTGCGTCCTTCAGCGACGTGATCTCTTCGTCGGGATTGGCGACAATCTTGGCTTCCTTCACGAACCATGCGTTGCCGTAGCGATGAGGATTGGGCAGCGGTATGGTTTTGTTGTCCCCAACTGGAACGATGACGTATTTCATGTTCAGCATGTTGAGGATGTCGTAGCTGCTGGAATCCGCCAGCTGGAGGTTGCCTTGAGACTTGATGATTTCGCTGTACAACGCCTGCATCTGATCGGCGATGTAGAAGTCGATCATGTCTTGGTAGCGGCGCAGTTTCGCAGGGCTGTAGCCACCGATGGACTTGTGGAAATAGGAGGTTTGTGATTCGTTGAACGTATTGGTGGCCAAGTTCAAGACACGATAGTTGATGTCTTTGTCCTGCAGGATGGCATTGTCCGTTTCGGTGGCCACGATGGGTGTTTCCGCTTTTTTCTTGGAAACGAAATGGTCGTTGTTGAGATAGCGTTGCGCCACCGGCCACATGTCGGCCAGCACCAACACGCAGAGACAGACGGTCACCAACCATTCTTTCTTCAACAGGTTTTTGCAGTAGAGAGCCAGCACTCCAAACGCCAGCGCAATGAAGACGAGGGAGCGGAGCGCGTCCTTCATCAGCATGGATTTTCTGTAGCCGACTAAGATGGACATGATGCTGTCGATGCGGCCTTGGTCGAAGCCGGCGGAGGTTAACTGTTGTTGGAACCCGGCGTCGCCTGCGCCCGTGAAGGTGAAGACGGTTTTGCCGAGCAGCATCACCAGAAGGCACAGTGCGCAGGAGATGGCGGCGCTGATCCAGGTGTAGGTCCAGGCTTTCTTCTTCTCGATGTTGCCACTGAAAATATCTTTGAGGGCGAACATTCCGAGAATGGGCATGGCGACCCCGGCGATGGTGAGGGCCATGGAAGGAGTACGGAATTTATTGTAGAAGGGAAGGTGGTGGAACAGCCATTCGTTGACGGGCATCAGGTGTCGGCCCCAAGCGAGCACAAACGAGATGATGACGGCGGCGATGACCCACCATTTCTCGGGCCCTTTCACCACAAAGAGACCGAGGATAAACAGGAAGCATACGATGGCGCCCACATAGACGGGACCGGCGGTGAAGGGCTGGTCGCCCCAATAGGTGGGCAGATAGGGGGAACCATAGCCGGCGTTGCGCAATTCGCGGACGGTGGGGTCTGATTTCTCCAAAATGGTGTGTCCGCTGCCGTAGCAGTTGGGCACCAACAGGGTGAATGTTTCCGCCTTGCCATAGCTCCAGGAGTAGGCGTAGTCGATTTCCAGACCGCCTTCGTTGGGTTTGGCTTCAGATCCATCCTTTTGCGGGGTGATGGTCAACTCCGAGCCGCCTCGCATGGTGTCCTTGCTATAGACGTAGGAGGAGTAAAGGTTGCCCATGCTGGGGAGAACGCCCAAGATAGCCGCGACCAGTAGCAGGCAGGAGGCTTTCAGGAAGGTGGAGAACTTCTCGGTTTTGCGCACGGTCCCGATGATATAGTACACAAGGTAGGCTAAAATGACACATCCGATGGCGATGGCCGTGTAGTAGTCGATCTGGAGGTGGCTGCGGGCGATGAGGCATCCCACAAAAATCAAGGTCACCAAGAAGCCGGCCAGGAATTTCTTCCGGTAGGCCAAGATGACGCCTCCGATGGCGGGTGCCATCAGTCCCATGGCGTAAGCTTTGGTAATGTGTCCGGCATCAATGACAATCACGTTGTAGGAGGCCAAGGCGTAAGCTATGGCCGCCAACAGCGCCAACCACCACTCCGACCCGATGCAAAGCATGAAAATGTAAAAACCGATGAGGTAGGTGAAAAAGATGCCCGCGTTAAGGTCAGGAAGGCCTCCGCTCAAAACCTTGTTGATTTTTATAAAAATGTTAAAGGCTGGTTTGCCATACAATGTCTCGGTCGGCATTCCACTGAACATGGAGTTCATCCATCCGGAATACTCCCCAGTCTCCTTTTGGTAGTCTTTCACCTCCTTGGTCATGCCTTGCACGCTGACGATATCGCCTTGCTGCAGGGTCTTTTGGTCAAAAACAGCCGGACTAAAATAAACCGCTGTAAGCAGATACATGATTGCTATTGCGCCTAAATGAGGAAGAATTTTTCTGATAAGTGCTTTGAAATCAATGTTTTTCATATAAATAAATTAAGTTGCAAATGTATATAAATTACGAATACATTTAGTCAAATAAAAAGTTACCTAAGTATCTGTTTGTAAAGTGTTTTATACTGTTCTGCCACAACTGCCTCGCTATAATTTTGTTTCACTTTCTTTCGGGCATTCTGTGACAGTAAGGAATAATCCGCCTCTTCCAATACCCAATGAATGCCGTCAGCCAGATCTTCAGAATCTTTATAGTTGGCCACATAGCCATTGGTTTTATGGTCAATCATTTCGGGAATTCCACCAGTGTTAAATCCTACACAAGGTGTACCGCATGCCATGGCCTCCATAAGGGTGTTGGGAAGGTTTTCATCTAACGATGGGGTCACAAAAAGATCAACAGCATTATATAAAGAGATGATCTTGTCTGTGGAAGTAAGATAATCCAAAGGATAGACTTTGAAAGGGACCTTGTCGGCAATAGATGAGGATTGTGAGCCAAAAACAACAAGTACAATATTGTCGTTGTCCGAATAGTATTTTTCTTTCAACAGACGGCAGGTCTCTATCATGTATTGGATTCCTTTGCGCTCATCTGTGATTTTTGCAGACCCAAACAAGATTAATTTGGAATTGTCAGTGGGAAGATTCAACTTTTTTCGAGCATCGGATTTGGAAGAGGGGATGTATTGAATGGTGTTAATGGGATTGGGGATATTAATAAAATTTTGTGGTGAGAAGAGGGCGCTTTTCATCGAACGTTCTTTCAACCATTTGCTGCACGTCACAAAATGTATGCGAGAATGCTTAACTCCGGACTGTTTTTTTTGGAATGTCTTGTATGACAAATCTTTTTGTTTGCGGCCACTCTTTATAAAAAAACAGTTGTGGCACTGCGTTTGATAATTATCGCAATCTCTGGAATGATGGCAACAGCCCGTACATGGCCACATGTCATGCATAGTCCATACGACAGGTTTTCCGAGATGTAATATTTTTTCAATGTCTTTCAGAGACAGAAATCCGTGATTTATCCAATGAAGATGTAGAACATCTGCCTCTTGCACCAACGGATGGGAACTGATGTCATTGCCAGTGTTGGCTATGGACACTCTGAACAAATCAGGTTTGGAGAATCCATTGTGAAGGAAAATTACCAGTCGTTCCCAAAAGAAACGCCACTTGTTCAACAACTTGTTCAACCCACAGGCATTTACACTCACCACATTTGGATTGTTGGTTTTTTTGTCGCGAACTAGCATTTTGGCTTTCACGCCATTAGCGTTCAAGGCATCCATCAATCGGTTACAAGCAATGGCGGCACCACCTGTTTTTTCAGAAGTGTTTAAAAGAAGTACTTTCATGGAATAAAACAAATTATTTCTTTTTCGCTCGAATAATAATATAGGGAGAAAGGAATCGACACTTGATAGGGAAAAGTTTTATCAAATAACTGAGTGTTTTTACGGCCATGCGCTTGACTTTGCCATTCCGGCTCACATCAGGCTCTAACCAAACCATCGGTTTCCCAACATAATCAATGTTTACATCCGTTACGGGAAGTTGGCTCATCGTCTCTCTTAAGAAATCCAAATTCATCGATTTTAAGTTGTGAGCGTCAAAATTATGCCGGTCAAATCGTTTCTGAATAAAACCGTTAATTCCAAGCAAATTCGGGAGAACAATCAACAGCTCTCCATTTTCTGACAATAACTCTATGTGACGTTTTATAACATCGCCGGTGTCTTCAAAATGTTCAATGAATCCAATGGAATACACAAGGTCGTATTTGAGATCGGATTGATATGAAAAGAAGTCATGTTCAATACAATGGATAGTGTTAGGTGCAAGTCCATTGTGCTGTTCGAGATTGTTAACAATACTCAAATCAATATAGAAGTCAAGCAGGGACACGTCAAAACCATATTTTTTATGGAAAAAAATAGACATGGTGCCAGGAAAACCGCCGATTTCAATGGCTTTGGTCGCTGTTGGTACTTCAGGTATGTACTTCTCAAAGAAAACTTGGTTTGGAATCTTTGTATATTGATAGTTTTGCCAATATTTTTCCCAAAATTTTTTGTCTGTAAGGTTGTTGCTTTGACTCATAATAGCTGTGTTTAGGATTATGCCAAATTTGTTTTAGGAAATGCATCAATAAATGAATGAGGGTTTGTGTTAAATATTTTGCTGTTATTTTGGGCAGCAAAGCTTTTTACATATTGATAACTGTTAAAAGCATAATATAAAGAACACAATTGGTCTGTCATTGTTACAGGCAGATAGCGAGCATTTTTCATTGCGCTCTCGCTGTCGTAAAAATGAATATCGTTGAGCCGCAAATGGTTCAATTCATCCACCCATAGATTATGTATCCAGTCGTTGTCTGCCCCTAACAAGTAAATTGTAGAATAACCTGAATGAACTGCAAGCATCAGTGCAGCAATGAGTACATTTTGAGTCCTCGGCATACCCCATTGTTTTTGATAAATACGGTTCTGTCCCCATCCTTCGTATTTTGTTTTGTTATAGTAAAAAAACGAAATATTCGGGTTACATGATAAGAAATCTGTAATTTTATTGCATTTTTTTGCCTGATAGGGAAAATATAATTCTAGTGGCCATTGTGTAACTTCTGCCATAGTGGAATACATGTGGGCGATTTTTTCGAGAGTTTCTTTGGACGATTCGTCGAACCAGAATGCAGGGTCACATAAAACATATTTGTTAGGACGATATTTGACATATTCTGGAAAGGTGGCAAAATGATTCACCGCAATCAGATCATAATCGCCCAAAAGATCCAAATTGTTTTCCAAAGTGCTTATAAGCGAAGGCCCATTTCCTAAAATCAGACATTTGTCATGATGTCGTGTCATTGGCGATGTTTTTTTGAATTTGGTTTGGGACACTAATCTTGCAATAGAGAAAAGCGTATCCAAAAACGTGTAATACGGTTGTAATCGTTTGTCGTAAAATGGCATATCGTTCGTTTGTTAAGGTTTCTTTTTTTAGCGGGATGGCAGTTGGAATGATTTAATACGCATAATTGATTTGGCTGTCATCAAGCCTATTTTTCGTTCAAAACCAACTCGTTATCGGTTGAAAATGTCAGGAACATATATTATCAGCACCAAGAATGGTCTCCACAAACTCCCGTACGGCTCCAGATCCTCCTTCTTTTTGCAAATGTATAATGCCAGGAATGGATTTAATTTTAGGCATTGCATTGGCGGGACAAGCAGCAAGACCAACAGATGACAGCAATTCGAAACAATTGATATCGTCTCCTATATAAGCCACTTCTTCCAACGTGATACCTTCTTTTTGACAGATTTCTTTAGCCACGGCCAGTTTCCCACCGTTTCGCTTCCCCTGGTACAAATAATCAACTTTCAACTTCCTTGCACGATTTTCTACAATCTTTGTGTTTTCTGTCGTGATGATTCCTGTCTTTATCCCGGCTTCTTGCAACAATCGAAACCCCATCCCATCATGAGTGTTAAATTTTTTCAATTCGTCACCGTTTTCAGAATAGTACATTCCCGCATCTGTTAATACGCCGTCAACATCTGTGAGAAATAGCTTTACGATCTTTTGCAGTCGATTGTCATTGACAAGCACATGCCTACGCATCAAATCCTCTAAATAAAACCAGTCTTCAGGTTCGTCAATCTCAGCTGCTGTGTATTCGGGCATCTCGTATATCCCTATCCGACCGCTTAAACGGTTGCCACACTCCGATATGCTTTTTACAGTGTTGATGTAAAAAGCACCGTTTTCCATCATGATTCCCGCAAACTCCTGCCTGCGTGGACGATTCTTATAGTCGTAGTTAAGTGGCTCGCCGTTCTCAGTCCAAAAAAAACGCTTGTTTCGGACGCATGTTAGCATAGAGTCATAAATGCCACTTTCGTACATTTGTAATGCTTCTGTGAAATGAACAGTTTGCGTAAGCGGGGAGGTCGCTTGTACCAACATGAAGACAGCATCTGTCGGAATACTGGCTTTACGGATGTATTCCAAAATAACACTCTCTGTACTTGCAGTATCGGAGGCGCTTTCAGGAGATCGACGATAAATAGAAGTTTTCGGGTAGTGTCTAGAACGAACGACCTCTTCTATTATGTCTGAATCGGTGGCGACAACAATATTGTCAACCAAAGGGCATGCCTCTAAAGCCTCAAGATTCCAGCAAACCAATGGCTTTCCACAAAAAGGTTTGATGTTTTTGAGCGGAATGGATTTACTGCCGCCACGAACAGGAATAAAAGCAATTACCATTTTACCTGATTCTTTTTCAATTTATTTCTCTGAACTGTCTCTATGTCAAGAATATCAACAGGTTTGTAAGTTAACGCTTTAGCTACGGCTTTGCAATCGCGGACAAGTTTACGCACGCCATCTGGTTCAAGAGATGCCGCATGGTCTGTTCCTTTCCAGGTACGGTCTAATGTGTAATGCCTTTCAATAAACTCAGCACCGAGAGCAATGGCGGCAGAGTCTACCGCAATACCCAAATGGTGACCAGAAAACCCGATAGCTTTTACACGATTAGCATACAATTCGCGCAAACGAGTGATTTCCAATAGACATATATCTTCGAATGGCACTGGGTAGCCGGAAGTACAACTGTACACTACCAAATCTTTGTTTCGCTTTTTCTCCTCGAAGAAGGAAATGATTTCTTCTTCTTCCGCTTTTGTTGTCATGCCAAATGAAAGATGTATTTCTCCGTCAAAGTTGTCGCAGATGTATTCAAGCATTTTTTTATTAAGGTTGCATGCGGAAGGTACTTTGATTACTTTTGGTTTTAAGGTGCATATTTCTTTAGCAGAGGTGACATCCCAAACAGAAGTTGAATACTCTATTCCGAACTCATTACACCAAGCTTGTAATTGACGATGTTGTTCCAAATTGAATTCAAGAAACTCCCGATGTTCCCCGTATGTTTTGCCATACGAATTATGCGGGTTAGGGTGAGGTGCGTTATATTCTTCAGGAGTGAGTAGCTCCCGATTGCAACGTTTTTGGAACTTAACAATGTCTGCTTTACAATAAGTGGCAGCAGTCATTATCATTTCTTTGGCAATCTCCATATCGCCCTTATGATTACATCCGATTTCAGCAATAATTTTCGGTTCTTTCATATCTTTAATAAATTTTCATTCCTAAAAATAAGGTTGTTCAGCTGTCTTGTATTGGAGCATCTGACGGCGGCAAAGATACATTTTTTCCCCATTCACCGCACCACCGTCACACTTGTGTTTATCCCTCGCTTTTTGTTGCCGTTGACGACACAGCGGTACTCGATGGCGCAGTAATAGACCCCGTCGGGGAGGCCGGCCGCGTCCCACGAAAGCTCCTGCGTGCCCGACTGCGCGTAAACCCGCTTGCCCCAACGATTGTAGATCTCCATTTCCAAACTGACGAAATCCCCCTCCAACTGCGGCACGAACGCATCGTTGAACCCGTCGCCGTTGGGGGTGATTACGTTGGGGACGGTGACTTCGCAGGGACGCCCGTCGAATTGGATGGAGTTGTCGGTGGTGTCGCACTCGGACTGCAAACCACCGTACTGTGCCGCGCCCTCTCCCTGGTCGTTGACCGAGACCCGAAGCGGGTAGGGGGTTTCGAAGGTCGCCAGAAGGGATACGCTGATGTCCAAGGTCAAGGGGATGCACTCGCCGGGCTGCAGACTCTGGCTTACCTCCGTTGTCTGAATCAGATCGCCCGACGAAGTGTAGGTGGATACATATAACGGACCTTCGAACACCAGTTCCCCGGTGTTGCAAACGGTCATCACAACCTGAATGTTATCACCGTCATAGGTTATGGTAGGATTAGACGAAACGGACAAGTTCGCCAATGCTATGAACGGTCGCCCGTACTGGTCCAGCGTGGTGGCCTGCTGCAGGAAGTTGTTGAAGGGCCGTCGCACCACGCCGTCGGGACCGGTGAAGGCGGTGGCGGGGTTGAAGTTGCTCGCCGGAATCGTCAGATCGTTGTTGACATTGACTACGTTGTAGGCATGTTGGTTCCAGACATAGCGTGCCGGCGCCCACACGGCGTTTGCCGGACTGTGGAAGACTACCAGCTTGGCGTGTTTGTCCTGATTGCTTTCGAATGTATTGGAGGAGGCGACAATTTCCGCCTGCCCGTCGCGGTCCAGATCCACGATGGCGGGGTAGTCCACGGCGGTGGGTGCCATGCAGGCGAGCGAGGAGATGTTGTTCCCCGTAGTCCCGTCGATGATGCGCAAGTCCGACTGGTCGCGATAGACAATCTCCACGGAACCGTCCTGGTTAAAGTCGAAGGCGGTCAAGGTGGTGGCTCCGGAGAGGTCGCTGGTGTTCTTCAGCCACATCTGTTGCAGGCTTTGTGTCGCCGGGACATATTGGTAGGCAGTGACTTTTGCGATGTAGGTGAAAAGTATTTCGGGATATCCGTCGTTGTTCACGTCGGTCAGCAGAGCTCTGGAGCCAGGTGCGGTGGAGCTGTAGGGGCATGTGGCGATCAATTCGGGAGTGCTGATCACTCCGCTGTAGGGCTTCCAGGCGTACATGCAGCCCTCCCGCACCACCACCACGTCCATGAAACCGTCCAAGTCGATGTCCGCCACGGAGGTCAGCCCGTCACCTGTCCCATTAGCGGAGATGGTTTTCCAGAGGGTGGCGCTGTTTCCGGCCGTTCCCGTGCTGTTAGTGATGTTCAGTTTATAGACCTTGTTGCCACCGGCGAGTTCCAGGATACCGTCGTTGTCGAAATCGGCGAATGCGGGCATAAGAGCCTTGCCCCCATTTTGACCATAAAGTACGGAAAATCCAAAGGCTTCGGGCAGCGACACCAGCAACGCTCCTGACACGGCGTTGAAAATTTTGTCTTTGGACCAGACTTCGGGAATGCTGTCGCCGTTTATGTCCGCGATTAGGATGTTCGGCGACTTCTCATCCGTTCCGGAGACGCTCACTGTCCATTTGATCGTTCCGTCAGGACGGTAACAACGTAGGGAACCGTCTATGTGTTGGATGAATATCTCGGCGAAGCCATCCCTGTCCACATCGGCCACAGACAGGGGGTATCCACCGTAAACGTACATCGGTGAAGTGTTGAAGGAGGTCTTGAGCTGCAGATTGTGTCCGTAAATCACAATGGAGGAGGACCGCCATGGCGCATCGTTGTACCCGACTGTGACAAGCTCGGTAAGTCCGTCGTTGTCGATGTCTCCGATAAAGGGCTGGGCGTACATGTGGGAGAGCGACGGACTACTGCTGCCTTCAACTATTCCCCATTGTTGCTCCGATGGTTCCGCGACGCAGTCGGCCGTCACCATGTTGTCGGGCAAAGTGGCCTGGGCTGACATGTTGACGCAAAAACCTGTCAGCCAGATTATTGTTGCGAAAAGGTGATGCGCTTTCATGGGATTGGATGTTTATAAAACCGTTATCGTTCCCTTTTTCACAAACGATTTTCCGAAGAGATTGGTATAATGGATAACATACTGATAGACATTGTTATAGAATGTCTTCCCTTTGAATTCTCCGTTCCAACTGAAGCCTTTGTTCGTGGAGTAGAACACCACCTCGCCCCATCGGTTGAAAATCTGGATCTCGAAATCCGACATCTGCGCCTGCGCTTTCTCCGGAATGGAAAACACATCGTTCAGTCCGTCGGCTTTGGAAGGGGTGATGGCGTTGGGCAGGTAGAGGGTGAAGTTGGTGGCAGCAATTTGAACTGTGACATGCACGATGCTGTCGCAGCCAAACGCGGTCCGGTGGGTTATCGAGGTGTCGATGCGGTTTACCCCTTCCAACACGCTTTCACTCAGGAATATCCCGTGGTTGTCGTAGCTCGATCCTTCGGGGATGGTCTCCGTGAAATGCAGGTCGTATTCGGGGTGTACCCGCAATTTTAACACAATCACGCTGTCGCAGTTATCGACCTGGAACACTCGTTGGAAGAAAAAGGTTCCCGCCGTTTGGGTTTCCGATGCTGGAATGTCGAAGTTCTCGTCAGAATAGGTCTCGCGCATGCAGATGTCCGCCTCGACGGTGTCTCTGGGTATATTG